>JAAHTH010000136.1_pt1 | contig 46511 bp, 56 predicted proteins | sample 6116091 | NCBI WGS metagenome assembly JAAHTH01 (sample SAMN13939990, study PRJNA603662) | sponge metagenome | isolation source: marine sponge | host: Mycale hentscheli | place: New Zealand | collected 2006 | reverse complement strand
TTTGGCCCAGCACCATCGTTCAGTCCTATTGAGTTTGGCCCAGCACCATCGTTCAGTCCTATTGAATTTGGCCCAGCACCATCGTTCAGTCCTATTGAGATTACTGGCGTGCCAATTCCATCTGAAATAACAATTTTAGACGACATCCCAGTAGTAATTCTTGTTTTAGATGACATACCAACTGTAATAAACGTCATCGATGACATCCCAGTAGTAATAAGTGTTTATGACGAAATACCAACTGTAATAAGTGTTTATGACGACATACCACCTGCAATAAGTGTTTATGATGACATACCAACGTCAATAAGTATTGAAAGCCCTGATATACCAACTGTAATAAGCATCGAAAGCCCTGATATACCAACTGTAATAAGCATCGAAAGCCCTGATATACCAACATCAATAAGTATTGAAAGCCCTGATATACCAACGTCAATAAGCATCGAAAGCCCTGATATACCAACGTCAATAAGTATTGAAAGCCCTGATATACCAACGTCAATAAGTATTGAAAGCCCTGATATACCAACGTCAATAAGCATTGTAGGCACTGATATACCAACAACAATAAGTATTGTAGGCACTGATATACCAACAACAATAAGCATTGAAGGTTGCGATATACCGACAGCAATAAGTGTTGCTGACGATATACCAACAACAATAACCGTCGTCGATAGCATTGCAACAACAATAAGTGTTGAAAGTGATATACCAACAACAATAAGTGTTGTTAGCGATATACCGACAGTAATAAGTGTCGTTGACGATATACCACCAACAATAACCGTCGTCGATGGCATTCCAACAACAATAAGTGTTGAAAGTCCTGACATACCAACAACAATAAGCATTGAAGGTTGCGATATTCCATCAGTAATAAGTGTTGTTTCTGATATTCCAGATATAAATGTGAACTGGGGTCCGGTTCCTTCAATAGATGTAAACTGGGACACGCCTCCTACGATTACAGCGTCCGTAACCGTTGCTGTTGAATGTCCGGGAGCAAGTGCAACTCCGTTTAGAGCACAATCTTTTGATGAAAATTTTACGGATTCATTTGGGGATGATTTGCTAGAGGTGGAAACCGCAGATATTGGAATACCATCTGAGATAAAGATAATTGCCCCTAAAATTCCAAATATAAGAATTTTACATGATTTGCCCGAAAGCATAGCCATTGATGTCCCTGACATACCAAACATAAGAATAACTGGGACTGAATCTATTCCTAGACAAATAGAAATTATAGGAAATGAAATTCCAAATTCGGTTGAAATAGTGCATGAATTGCCAGATGTAATAAAATTGGAGTCTAGTTTGCCAGAAGAAATTCGTCTTATGGTTCCAGAAAACTTCCCATCTCAGATAGTAATAGATGGATCACAAATCCCTTCTGAAATACAAGTTGTTGGCGTTCCAGACTCAATAGAATTGAAAGGAAGCCTGCCTAGCGAAATCACAATTAAAGCACCAGAAAATTTAGAAGTTCCACTAGTTTATAAAGGTGGTCCTGTTCCAATTGAGTTTACAACCAGTAATGTACTCGGAGATGGAGACGGGACTGATGGCCCCTGTTTTAGATTTGTGCCTTGTAACTAATGAGAATAAAAAAATATAAATCGAACCAATATGTTCTTTCAACGGATGGAACGTGGGTTAGAGATCCTTTTAAGAATTCTTCGCCGTTGGATATTAACCCATTCAGAAGTGAGGATTATTCATTGATTTTCAACAATGAATATAAAAACAAAAGAAAAAAATATCCCATTCTTGAAAACAATGTAAGTGTATTCAAAAATTTAATTATAGTTTCAGATGGATACGACTTTAAAAACAAGCAAAAGATTTTATCTGAAGTTCCAAACGATGTTTGCATATTGGCTGCAAATGGTGCTTTAAAGTACTGGGACTTAGTTGGAGAGAAATGCCCGCAAGCTATGCGGAGAAGAATCAACTACTATGTAACGTCCAATCCTTATGAAGAGTGTTTGTTAAGCCTTCCAGATAAACATAGATATTACCCGAATTGTATCGCATCTATGAGAACAAATCCAGAATTTCTAGAGTCGTACAGTGGTCAAAAGGTTTTGTTCAACCCTGTAAAAAACGAAAACTTCTCTTGTAAGATCGATAATCTTGGAGCAACAATAGACGACTACAGGAATGTAATTTGTGCCTGTATAAATTTAGCTTGTAACTTTAAAGTCGATAAATTAATGCTGTTTTGCTGCGATGATTCTTTCAATCAAGAACGTCCATCATCAATTGAATTGGAGAATGGTCTGTGGGCGTATGAACAACAAATCAAATCAAATCAAATCATAGACGCTTTGCTGCAATGGCTTAAAAAAGAAAATATAGAAGTGTCTGATTACTCTAGTGGTCCAAAGTTGAGCAATGCAACATATATAAAAACAGAAGAAGAAGTTAAAGATTTTTTTAGGGAATAAAATGCAAACAAATTCATTTTTCAACTTTGATGATTTTAAAAAGTGGATAAAAGACAAGCCCGAAGAAGACTCGCAAAAATTTAAAAAAAAATCATTCAATGGTATATTTGTTGAGTCGAAAATTGGAGTTAGAAAATTAATTTCAAAGATGGAACCAAATGAAGGAGATGCTTACGAGGTGGCTCAAGAATTTGTTGAAAAGGGGGGAGTTATAAAAGAATCGCAGGATAAGCAATTTTTAATTGAAACAGACCTAGGAGATTTCTATATTCATAGGTCTTACGTTAGAAGGTCTTAATTTTTTTTTCTTCTCAACATAGTTTTTGTTTCTTTTAAATTCCTAAAATTAAAATCTCTTCTTTGCTCTTTCTTACCAAATGAAATTTTCGAGGAAATACTTTCTTTAAATTTTGGGAAAGAGCTAATTGGTAAGTTTTTATACCCTCTTTTCTTTAAGGATTCTTTCAAATCTTGAAACGAATCAGAGCTTTCGACCCAAGTTTCCCAAAGCATTCGATTGTCTATGATGCTTTTCTGAATAGATTTTTGGATTTTAACCGGCAGGTTAAACTCACTAATGCTTTCTATTTTATTTGGATGTATCTTGCGGTTCGTCCCTTGAAACACGTAGAGAACCTCTATTCCCTTCCTGTCCCGCCTCGCCAGATATATGTAAATGTTCTTCTGTCCCATAAATTTCCTTAAATACCTCTTCTAATACTATCATAGTATAAACGTCTCTGTCTCCAAATTGTTCAAAGAATGAGTTGAGAGTTTGATGTCCTTCTATAATTTTTTTATTGGGGTTTTTCATGTCAATAAGATTTCCTGAATATGCTAAAATTAAAAACAGATATTGCATATGTTATTTTGGGCCTAATGAAAAAACAATTAAGCAGTTGAAGTATCTACGTCCAATTCTTGAAAAAACATTCCCAACCACAGAGGTTTATGTGTGCCTAAGAGATCAATTTGTATCAAATTCCGAAGAAAAGACATTGAAATATTCAAGCATTCAAGAGAACAAAAGGAACTTTTCTTACATTCGTGAACTAACGTTTAACATGAAAGATGATCCTATAATTGATTTTTTAAAAGAGTCTGAATTGTCCTTTTTAGAGAGTGAATTAAAATCAATATGAAATTGTTTTATTATTTCATACATAAATAGAAGGCAAAAAAAAATAGTCCGTTTTTTTTTCGGAGGACATAATGAGTGTATTTAGAGTAAACCTAAACAATGATATTCAAGGACAACTGGATATCAACCCAAAAACGGGTCAGGAATTCGCAACATCGATCCAAAGAACAATATATGTTATGGGTCCAAACAGAATCAATCGCTTACTGAAAGATGGAGAAACTTTCACAGATTGTAACTACTGGAAAAGATTTGCGTATCCTCAAGTTCCACTGAGTGATTCATTCATCGAAATAGTTACAGACGATGGAAGTATTTACAGTGATATTGCAAGTGAAAATTCATATCCAAAAGTTTATGACATCACTGCCGCCGCAGGAAGTGCATATGCCGCTAATCAAGCGGATATTAATGGAGACACTGGCGGATACGCTGTATTTGCCCAAATTACCAACAATGGCGCAAGTGGTTCTGTAAAAATTCGATTAAATGGTATTGTAGATGGAGCGTTTGACCTAGTAGCAGGCGATACTCAGGTATTCAACGCTGGCGATCTTTCGATTAGCTTAATTGAAATTGACAACAGTATATCTGGAAACCCAGAAAGCGATGTTCAAATTATTCTTTCTGTGCGAGCTTCTTGCGATAGCTAGAAAGCACAGTAAAACAAAGATTAATTAAAAATCTCTAAATTAAACCCTGACCAATTAATTGGTCAGGGTTTTTTGTTTAATTCATATATACTTTTATGAGTTTATTACTTCTATTCAACTACTGCCAATGTTCCGATGGAACAGGATACATGTGCTCCAACTGTTCTTTGGTTCCTCTTAAGTTCGTGCCAAGTGGAGCGGATTTTAAAAATAGAGGTTACTCAGGTGGAGCAAGTGCCGTAGTGCCAGCGATTACGGTATGCAATCAAAATATTTCAAGATACATAGATGTAAAAAAACTCACAGACTACAAGAAACCTAAGAGGTAATACAATGGCGACAGACAATGTTAAAATTGCACAATGCAAAGATAATAATGGACCGGAGATAGCAAGTGATTTGATAGGCAACGTGCAGCATCAAAGAGTCAAAGTTCAGTTTGGAGCAGATGGAACGGCCACTGATGTTTCATCATCCAACCCCATTCCTATTACGGGTACAATTTCTAGTAGCTACGATCCTTCTTCATTAGGGTTTTCAACTACCGATCTGCTAACGAATGGTCAAACATTTGACAGTGGAATATTAGACATATCAACTTCAACTCAAGTTCAAACACACATTTTGTCAGTGGGTGCCAGTGGAACTCTAGTTATAGGATTTTATGAAGATGCGGCAGGAGCCAATCTTTTAAGAGAATTAACTATTCCATACGTCGATGGAGACGGATACAAACTATTATCTGCCCCTTCTTTTACGCCTTATGCTAGATACAGATTTACCGCCGATGAAGCTGGACAAACACAATTCTACTATGATACTAAATTTCTCAAAACTGCTTTGAGTGGTCAGCTTCTGACATTGCAGGATGGGATTGTCAGTGGAATGGTTGCACCCATAGTAAGAAATGTAAATGTTGGATTAGATGATTATAAAAGTTATAAGAATGTAAGTGTAGCATCTGACGGGGCATTGCATACTACTAATCCTTATTCGACTTCTGCCTTTGGAGACATTGTATCGGTTAACCCAAAGCCTCATATCCAACTATCTTTTCCGTATGGAAAAGATACGGCTGACATTATAGAATTTTCAAATGGTAGCGGTTCGGTGACTTCCAGCGACAGCAAGCTCGTATTGAGTTCGGGAACAACGACTCTGAGCGATGCTGCGGTTGCTTCTCAAGACTTTCTGGTGTACCAGCCTGGATTTGGTGCTACTGTGAGATTCACTTTTGGATGCACAACAGGATCGAACACAGTTGGAACATACCAACAGGTCGGCATCGGGACGCAAGAAGATGGATTCTTCTTTTCGTATGAAAACGATGACATGTGTTTACTTACTCGCCAAGGCGGGCTAAGAGATCAGCATTCTTTTGAAATTACAAGTGCAGCATCGTCGGCAAATAATGTTTCTATAGAGTTGGATGGAACATCGCATTCTGTAGCTGTCACAGATGCCTCTGGGTCTAATAATTTTACAGCAGAAGAGATAAAGACAAATTTCAACTTGCTAAGTACAGACTTCATTGCTCATGCACAGGGCAACATAGTCACATTCGTAGCAGAGAGAACAGGATTAAAATCAGGAGCATTTAGCTTTTCTGCCGGATCGACTGGATCTGCTGCAACTGTGTCTCAAGAGGTAGTAGGAGTCGCAGAAACACAAATTAAAATTCCAAGAACAAGTTGGAACATTGACAAAGGAGATGGTATAGGCCAACTTCCAATAATCGATTGGAGCAAAGGAAATGTTTTCCAAATTAGATATCAATGGCTTGGCTATGGGGCAATTACTTTCTTTATAGAAAATCCAATATCTGGAAATTGCATTCCCGTGCATCGAATCCAATATGCGAATGCAAACACCGTGCCTTCGGTTAGCAATCCTTCTCTACAATTTCTGGTGAATGCAGCCAATGCTTTGACTACAGAAGATGTGACATGCTTTGTAGGGAGCATTTATGGCGGAACAGATGGCGGAACAGGCGGGGTCTACGGGAATCGACATGCTAATACATATTCAAACAGTGTTGGTAATACAAATCAAGAAAACATTGTAAGCTTTCGTTCCCCTCACAACTTTAACGGCGTTTCGAATAGAGCAGTCGTGAGCGTATTACGATTGGTATTCACTGCATCTGCTGCTGCTGATATTAAAATAATCAAAAACGCTACTCTTGAGGGCAGCAGCAGTTGGACCTCGTCACCCAACGTATTGCTAGAATCTTCTGATGGCAACGTGGACGTGACTGGAGGTACGACTCTTTATGCAGAACGTGCTGAAAAGCAAGATAGATTCGTAATTGATCCCGAAGAAAGTCTAAACGAAGTTGTAAAGCTCTATCCTGGAGATGTAATTTCAATCGTAGGAATAGCAGATTCTGGATCTTCTACAATAAATGTAGCAGCAAACTGGATTGAACCTGTTTAGTTAAAAATCTTAAAAAAAGCCCGCCATGAGCGGGCTTTTTTTGTTTTTAAACTAATTTAATTCATGCCAAGAATCATAAGAAAAAACGATCCTATAAAGAAACCATTGTCAATAAAAGAATTTCATGAAAGAAAAAACAAAATATTGATAATGCGTGAAACAGGTGGTTTGGGCGATATCTTAATGCATAGACAGATGTTTGAGGACTTTAACAAGATAATGCCCGATGCGAAGATTGTTTTTGCATGCCCCGCCATGTATCACGAGGCTTTGAGAGATCATCCTTTTATTGATGAGGTTTTGGATTCGAGAAAGGTGAATCCTTATGATTACACAATTCATTATAACACAACAAGTGCCTGCACTAGGCACGAGATGAGGCATGCACCTCTATCTAACAAAAACAGAAGCGACATTTGGGCCAACCATTGCGGCGTAGAGCTTAAAAATCATGATATGCACATAAATCTTGATGAAGAAACAATAGAATTTGGGAAAGAAAAAATAAGACAAGCGGGACATGATGGCAAGTCGCCTGTTGTGGTGCTCAATCCCATATCGGCAATGCTTACCAAGAACTTACAAGACTGGCAACAAAAAGGATTGATTGAAGGGCTAAAAGAAAGGGGAATATTTGTTATCGGCCTCCACCTTCGCCCAATAGATGGTTTTCCTGAAGACACACCTCAAATTTATGGTCTTAAAATAAAAGAATGGATGGGAGTTTTAAATGCAGCAGATTACATCATTAGTGTAGATACGGCTGCATTTCATTTTGCAGGAGGAATTAAAAAGCCTCTAACAGGCATATTCACTTTCGCAGATGGGCGGGTGTATGGCAAGCATTATGATTTCATATTAGTCCAAAAACATAGAGACAACGGGGATTGGCCATGTGGACCATGTTACAACTGGCCTGGCTGTTCTTTGGACAAAAAAAGCCCAATTAAGCCATGTTGTACAGAAATATCTACAGACATGCTTTTGAATGGAGTAGATCAAATGTTAAAAAAGTGGCCCATAATTCAGAAAAAATAATCTTTTACTAATATAAATAAGATATGCCTAATTTAATAAGACCCGGATCGACAAAAGTAGTAACTCAAGATGGAGAAGTACAAATTTCCATTACTCTTGATTTAAATGTAAATCTAAATTCGGACGGACTACAAGTTTCTGCAAATGCTTCAGAAACTTCATCTGAAAAAAATAAGAAAAAAGACGACGAAGATGTAAGTTGGGCAATACCTGATTTCTCAAGTGGAAAAAAGGTAGACAAGGTTAAATTCGGCAAGAATAAGAAAGAGGAATAAAATGGCAGGAATTGGATTCGACTGTGGAACATATAACCTAGTTTGTTGCAGAAGAGATGGCAGCAAAGATTTTTCACACAAAAGAGAAGTTAACGCATTTATCGAGATGCCTTTGGAAAATAGATTCGTGTTCAATATGATGAAGAATGCAGGCGTTCCTCTTATCGAAAGAACTGAAGCAGGAGTCGCATACGCTTTGGGTGAAGCTGCGGTAGATATCGCATACACGATGAACGACATTGAATTAAAGCGTCCAATGAAAGACGGATGCTTGAACCCAAAAGAGAAGCATGCTCAACAAATCATGAACATAATGATGCACAGCCTTCTTGACGAACTAGATGAAGACAAACAACTTTTATACTATTCTGTACCAGCAAATGCTATCAATCAAGAAACTGATGCAGACTATCATTCAAAGGTTTTAGAAGCAGTTTTCAATGCATTTGAAGATGATACAGGAAAAGTTGTTGAAGCACACCCAATTAATGAAGCACTTGCACTAGTATATGCAGAGCTACAAAAAACTGCGTATACCGGAATTGGAATTTCTTTTGGTGCAGGAATGGTAAACCTTTGCTTTGCAATTTATGGTGCTCCAATTTTTGAATTTGCTCTTGTTAACAGTGGAGACTGGATTGACAAAATGGCAGCTAGAGCAACAGGCGAAAGTCCTACTTATATCAATAAAGAAAAAATGAAAGTAGATTTGAATGAAGACTCAGACTTGCTGGTTCAAAGAGCTATCAAGGCACAGTATGAAATCATGATTCAAAAGACAGTTACGGGAATCAAAAACGGCATTGACGAAGCTGGAAAGAAAGCTCGTGCCGATCATCCTATTGATATTGTAATCGCAGGCGGAACAAGCTCTCCGCCTGGGTTTGATACTATGTTCAGTAGTGTGCTTAAGTCATCAAATATAGGTATTGATATTGGGGAGGTCATTCGACCTAGCGACCCCCTTTATTCAGTGGCAAGAGGATGCCTTGTGGCAGCAGAAGCTGCACAAGGATAGTGAAGAACGAATGAAAAATGAAAAATGAATAAGACCGAAAGGAAATAGGTATAAGATGGAAAACGAAAGTATTACAAAAAAAGTCGGAGATTTAGGTGCGGCAGCTTATTTAATGATGCATGGATATAAGGTAATAGGCAGACAGCAAAGAGCTATTATGTTTCAAGTCGAAGAATCAGGATCTTCAGAATTCGATGAAAGACAATTAGAATACCTGTCTAGCGAATTCCACAGATTCGATTCTTGCATTATGTCTTTGAAGAAAATTGGCGATTATATGCCTAACCATAATTGATCCAGTTAATCTATATATTGTGTAGAATTAATTGGAGTAAAAAATGGCTAAAGACAGAACAGAAGAAATTTTAGACAGTTTACTGAATGACATTGGAATAGAAGTCGATGAGTTTATTGCTCAAGTACACAAAAGAGAGCCTGTAAAGGCACCTAGTGATGAGCTTTCTCCTCAAAAAAACGATACTCCATCTCTCATCCCTAACCCCCCAAAAGCAGGTGATACCCCAACATCACCTTCTGGAACTAAGGTTACACAGCCAGAATTTGACTCTGAAGATCTTAAAAAGACATTTGCTCCAAAACCTAAAGCACCTTCAGGTCCAGAACAGGCATCAAGCCCAAGTGGCATGAGCAGTGGCAGTGGCGGATCACCTGATGTCCAACAATCAATATCTGGATATGATCCGAATTCAAAGCTTCCATGGTTTAAACATGGAATGAAGGGGTTTTTTAGAAAGCTGTGGCACGGCGACCATCCTGAGAATCCAAGTTGGCAAGGGTATAAAGCCGAGCAAAGGCTAACTCTAGATGAATGCATATTCTTAAATAAGCAAATATCAGAAAAAGTTGACCAACTTTCAAGTCAATTTTTGACAGAAGCTGTAATGACCGATTATGATGATCTAGTCAATTCTCTCAAAGAAAAAATAGCAAGTCACTTCAGACAAGCTGTGGCCGAAGCTAGACAAAAAGGCAGCAACTCCAGAGGGGCTGGTAGAAAAAGTAATCTTGAGACATTAAACGATTTCTTGAGTCAATTAGGAGAAGATAAATCGCCTTCTTTAGAGCACGCCATTGGTGCTCTAAAAGAAAAAATTGATATGGAAGGCTGGGAATTCCATAAAGCAAAAAGTGGTGCTTACACACTGAGAAAACAAAAAAATTCATATCCATTGGGGTCTAAACCCGCAAAGAACATAATTAAAGGATTAATTAGTAAAAATAAATCTGCCGAGGCAGCATTAGGAACAGATTCTGCTGCATCATCAGCACCCACTACTGATGATGCGGAGACTGGTAAAGGGGACGACAAGCCCACGACGAGTGGCGTTGTAAGCAAAGTAAAGCCAATCAGTCCTCCCACTTCTACTGATGGGGGTCAAACCGACGCTAAGGCAAAAAAAAGCCTAGTTCGTGCTGTTGATATCAAAAACATTTTGAAACGTGAATACATCGCTGCGGCTAAGATCGCAGACCTTGGGGAAGAACGTAAAGAATTCGAATACTACGCAAAGATTCTTAAATCACCACTCAATGTTCTTGAAAAGAACGAAAAATTTAAAACAGATTGGCAAAGCGAAGGTGAAAATATAGAAGAGGCTCTGGCAAAAATGTTTATTTCTGACCTTGGGTTAAATAAAACACCAAAAGAAATTTTGAGTATGACTAAAGAAGAATTGGAAAAAATAGTAAGCGATTGGCACGCACAGATACCCGATAAAGAGGAAAAAAAAGAACCTCGTAAAGCCTATAAGCCTGATCCGTCAAAAATGGGGGCACTTGATTCTGACGATTTTGACGATTTTGAAGAAGGTAGTTCATTAGATGCTTATAGAGCTACAAAAATACTAGAACAATTAAATCCACATCACAAGTTAATGTATTACAAAAAGCTTTTATCTTGTGGAGTTCGCATGAGTTCAGACAAAATAAATTTAAGCGAAGTTAAGATCAACGAAAAAGTTAAATACCTAAAAGAAAAACTGCATCACTAAACTTAATTTCCGTGTTCTGTCGTCAACCATCTGACTGTCCCGCTTTCTGATCTCATAGATACTGAGCTAGTGACTGGGCCATTGGATGTAAATCTAACGCCTTTCAAGAATTTCCCATCCGTAATCCCAGTGGCAGTAAACATGACCTCGCCTTCAGCGAGGTCATTTATGTGCATCCGATCAGATGTGTGTACCAAATTTCCTTTATCTGACTTCTCGACCTCTCTACATTGCAGGAAGCCACCCATGCATTTCATCGCTGAGGCGGCTATCACAGCTTCTGGTGCTCCACCGACGCTCCAATACATATCAATCCCACTATCGGGCACACAGGTGGCAATACAGGCCGTCACATCGCAGTCACTAATGAATTTGATCCGGCAACCTACTTTCCTCAGTTCTGCAACAAGTGGCTTCGTTCGTTCTCGGTCCAGAACGCATACGGTAACATGCTCTGGCGATTTTCCCAAGGCATCAGCAACCATCCCAACATTTGTCCTTGCAGAGTTTGTGAGGTCAATTTCAGCATGTTCCCCTGGGCATACCTTTGCGATGTTGGTCTGGGGAAAAGTTGCTGCAACTTTAGGACCCACAGCAATTTTATCCATATAGAAAACGTCAGTTTTATACAATGATCCTACATTCCCCATAGCAAGAACGGTCATTGCTTCGTACCCGCCTTTGGCAGTTGGGGTTGTTCCTTCAATCGGATCGACGGCGATGTCATATTCTGCATCACCGGCGGTAGGAATTAACAAATCATCGTATGCACTCCCGACCAGATCCCCTTCAAAAAGCCCGAAAGAACCATCTTTGATTCCTTCGCCTATAGCTATTTGCGCACGAAAATCTATATCGTCCAATCTTGAACGCATTGCATCGGTTGCAGCTTTGTCTGCTAACTCTTTATTGCCTCGACCAACCCATTCGGCAGCAGATATTGCCGCTGCCTCTGTCGCCCTTATTATGTCTAAGTGATGGTTTTTCATTTTATATCTTTCTGTATCATGTCAGATAAGTCACTCATGGAATCTACATTTAAATATTCAGAAGATTCGGCTTGAGCATCATCTTTTCCTTGAGTGTTATATTGTTTTTTGATCTGTTCGGCGTCTTTTTTATATTTTTCGATCATTTCAGCATCGTTTTCGTTTTCTGGGTCTAGGACTTCTTCCTCAGAAATGCTTACGACATTATTCATGAAAACAAAAGTGGACAAACCAGTTGTCACTTGTTGCATCATGATTCCATGTTCATTCACAAATTCTACAGCACCCATAAAATAAACATACAAAGGCTTTGGATATGTTTTTGGATTTTCTTGTTTGAAATCTCTATTGATGCCTACAGTAAAAACCGTGCATACTTTTCCAACAAATCTCTCTAAATGTTTCATGATATAAACTAGTTAATTAAGAATTGGTTTTTCATTCTGTGTCTAAGTTTTTAGCGATTTTACCGCTTTTAATTTCCCATTCAAAAACATCAAATGGTTCGGTGCTTTTCTTGATGTAGGCACTTATAATTTTTGTGTTTAACTTTTCTAACATTTGATTCCAGTCTTTATACCCTTCTGGCGGGAACGCATACTCAACAGAAATTCCGGCCCTTACGCAAGATAAACCTATTTCTGGCAAAGAGTCTTTTCCGGCTCTATCGTTATCCAAACATAAAACAACTTTTGATTCTAAGTCTCTTAAAATCTGGGCATGTTTATCACTAATTTCTTTTCCCCCAAAAGCACCAGACCACATGCCAGACATTCTTAAAACTTTCGCATCCAATTCGCCCTCTGTTAAATGTATTTTTGATCCTTGCTCAGGCCAAGCTGGAAAATATAAAACATCTGACTTTCCGATTCCAAGTTCTTTAGGAGGTCCCATATACTTCGGAACTCTTTTCTCGCTTCCTAAGTATCGAGCATTGAAGTAGATTAAATCCCCATACTTATCATAATAAGGTATAATAATTCTGTTAGTATAGTCAATATCGCCAATCTTGCCGCCAATGCATACCAAAATACCATCTGTGGGAATCTTTCTTTCAGACAGGTGCATTTCTGCATTTATCCGATAAAAATCGCTTTCTGGAAGATCTTTAATTTTATACGAATTTGGCGGAAGGGATAAAGTTATCTCTTTCTCTTCCGCCACAGGGGCAACTTCTTGATTTGAATTATTAAATATTTCTTCTAACTTTGATTCTGCCTCCGCTAAAAACGTATCGCCTCCTCCCAATATTTCCAAAGCTTCGTCATATGAACACTTGTCCCTAAACATTACAAGAGAAATCAGAGTTCCCCGTTCTTCGGTTTTCCAACAGTGAAAAACTCCATTGTTTCTTTTTTTCTTTCCGCCAGAACAGTTGCACCACATTTTGTGCTTGTAATCTTCAGTGAACGGGGAATTCAAGCGAATTTCTTCACCCTTTACTATCACATCACCGTCCCAACGGGATTCTGCCCAAGCTAAAAATTTATCAAAATCGACCGACATTAAGACCACTCTGCAAATTGGTATTGCTATTTTTTTATTTGAAGAATAAATTAACAAAAACATTTTCTTTAGTCAACGGAAGTTTCTCAATGGATATTAACCACATAAGTGTTTCCCGAAAAGATGTGTGGAACAAATGTCAGCAACAATACAAGTATAAGTATCATCTAAAAATCGACACCGGAGTCGAAGAGCCTTTTTTCTTTACATACGGATCAATAGTCCACAAAATTGCAGAGTTGTATGTCGAAAAAGAAGCAAAAGTTTCTTTAGAGAAGATATCGCAAGATATATTGGAAGGAAAAATACCTTTTGACCAAGATAAAGATGGGAATGATGTTTTTGCTCCTGCGTTGCCCAAAGAATACAAAAAGAGATTTCCCAAACACATGGAATCAATTCAGTATTTGACTGATCAGCTTGGAACAGAAGGGGAAATAGAACATAAATTTGAATTTGACATCGATCCTCCAAATAACAAATTGATCGTAGGGTTTATAGACAGACTGATCCCTAAAGGCGATGAGTGGATAATTATTGACTATAAAACAACTAAAAAGGGAAGATATAGGAAAAATCTAAGAACAATTAGAACGGACTTGCAATTGCGGGCATATGCCAGAGTTGTTCAATTAGAAAAAGGAATACCAGCAAACAAAATTCGTGCTGCTTTGTATTACTTAGAAGACAAATCTTTGATTGGCTGTAAGTTTTCTGAACAATCGTTAATAGAAGCACACGATGAGCTAATATGCGCATATGACCAAATTAAAAAAACCCCTGAAGATAAAGCATGGGGGAACGTGCAAGATCATTGCAAGTTCTGTGACTATAGAACCATATGCCCGTTTTACAGATTAACATGACCTATCTCAAACCTAGCGGAACACTCATTCGTCCTGAAGGAATTGGTATATAACTTTTTGGAAATATTCTATCGAAATCAGATCTGTCTAGGATTCTAATTTCTCTTGCAGAACCAAAAGGATTAATGTCAAGTAACCAGCCATATCCGTTTTGGTTAAACATTTTATGGATTGCACTCAATGGGGTAAAGTACCCAATTCCAGATCCATTGTAATTAGAGGTTCCCCAACAAGTTCCGATATAATATCCAGCATCATCTAAAAGACCGCCACCACTTCGGCCTGGCCTCGGTGAGTTATATTTGGTAATTAAATCGCCACCTCGAAATTCATCTATCACTACATCATAATGTGCTACTTCGCTCCCGTTGTCGCACCCAGTAGAATGTCTATGAGAGTTTTCTGGTATTAGATGATATTTTGGGGCAATTGGAAAATAAGAAGGCTCCCAGTCCGCTTTGAATTTAAGAAGGCTGGTGTCGTATCCTCTGTCATTTGACCAAAACAACACTTGTGCCTTATATACTTTTGGTCTTTTTAATTTAACATTATTGTGATACCATACAACAATCTCACAACTTACAGGATTACTCCTAAGATCAGCAGATGAACGAGTTCCGCTCCAGAGGTGTCCGCAACTGGCCACGTAGGCTTCTTTTGTTACCTTGTCATAATAGACAATTGTTCCAGACCCTGAAGCATTCGATACTCTGATTTTTACAGAAGGGGATAAAAAACGTCGAAACTCAATTCCTCTTTGAGCAATCGGCTGATCGGTTTTTAACGATGCAGTACGTGGGTTTCCATCTTGTACAAGAGGCATACGGGCAACATCGTTATCTGATGCACCCCACATGACTATAGGATCGCCAACGTGTGAATCATGACTGTGGAAGAACGTCATGAAACAAAACATAAATGACAACACTAGTAAAAATGTTTTTTTCATTATCACTCCTTTGAATTATCGTGTTCGTTCAACTTATATAGTTTTAGACAATAGGAAAAAGAAAATGTTAACATTAGCAGTATCTCACAATGTGTTTTTGAACGAAAAACAAAGAAAAGAACTAATAAATGAAAAAACTATAGAATGTATAGGCGTTAGTGTTCCAGTTTGGTTCCATAAAGGAACAACATCCGAACCTGCTGTTGAAATATTTAGCAAGTATCATTTAACAAATGCAAAACAAATCTATCCTGTTTCTACAACTAAAGAAGGTTACAAAATAAACTTACCACAGGTTCCTGATGATTATGAAAAAATAGAAATAGAAGAAGACGAATGGAATGAAATGACGGAAAAAGAACGTCTTCTATGGGAGGAAATAAATAAAAAACCTGACAGTTCTGAGAATTTAAGAGATATAAAAGATGGTGGAAATGAATTTTTAAAGTTCAAAACTCTTGATTTAATTACAAAAGATAAATGGAAAATAAATGTAATCCATTATGTGGAAATACAAAAAAAAGAAATTTTAGAAAGCACTTTATCTTAGGGAGTAGGTGGGCAATCTCTCAAACTCAAGCCCATTCTCATATTTATAGACTCCCCATCAGACACAGTTATTTCACTACTGAGTGCGACCGTTGCAATTAAGTCGCCTGATAAACCAGTTGCGTTCGTAAGAAACAACTGCCTCACTGGCCCCCACGATCCACCAGAGGCACTAAATTGAATAATAGGTCCATTAGCCTGATTCACTCCTTCTACCTCAGACACCGAAAACTGTCCCTCTGAGCTTATAGTTTGTCTAAAATAGCCATTAGTAACAGGTTCTCCGAGAATATCTGTCATCGAATCACCAGCGGTTGGAGTAATCCTTCCATCTAAACCAAAGTAATAATTATTTGGTATAAATGTGTTTGGATTATTTCCACCCGAAAAAACTGAATTTAACACAAATGCCTCGCCTTCAGTGTGGAAAATATTTTTTAAATTACAATCTTCCCAAATAACTTCGCCATTTTTAGATAAATGCTGGATGTGTATAACTTTTACTAATCCAGACCATGGTTCATTTTTATTTTTCATAACAGTATATATCAGAGTATGAAATGTTTATCTTTTAAAAAATGGATAGAATCACAGGTGTTAGGAGGAGGCTTGGAACCTCCTAAGCAAAGCCCCGTTGATCCTTCACCGGCACCTGGACAATCCAGAGGAGCCTTTCCTACATATAATGCTGAAGAAAATCCGCCTACAAAGAAAAACAAATTCAGAATGAAGAAAAAGATGAAAAAAATCTAATTGTAAATACGGTGGAAAATTAATTCTCCAGCAATATTTGGTTTCTTGATTAGATTTTTTTGCCAAATATTCCAGTATTTCCAAAGCTTAGGATAATCTGATTTTAAAGTTTCAACTTGATTCGCATAAACTTCTGACCTTCTCAACTTAATCCCAAGCCAATTGTATTTTGGAAATTTACACGACGGGTTGTGTATTTTTATAAATTCATTCCAAAGCCAGAACTTCTTTGCGTTTTCATGCTTAGATGGACACAAGATATTGTTGCAATAAAAATCATATTCTTTTTTAGGCATGGGTCTTCGCCAATTATTCAGGCTGGTGGGAATTGGCTGCTCTTGGAATTTGAACATTTTACAATTAGACAAGTGCGAGTCTTTATCAAAGACATCATCTACACAGATTTCTTCCATAGGAGGAAGAACTAAATATTTTTCGCATTCTGATATATTCCAATGCTTTACGACGTAATCACTAGACCGCACATCTATTGTTGTTACTATTTTTTTTCCTGACTTGGAAGTTAAAAATAAAGAACACGGAAAAAATAAAGATAGATCTTTGAATCTAGATCTGACAAAGTATTCAACTCCTAGATTCATTTATTAATCTTCCCACTCATCTTCATCTTCATCTTCGTCCCATTCATCATTATCGTCATCATCATCATCATTATCGTCATCATCATTATAGTAACTTGGATAATCCGTCTTCCTGCCATATCCGTCATCATACTTTTGACTCTCGCCATCATCATAGTCAGGTCTATCATGATCATCATAGTCTTCATATTCTGGCTCTGGTTCGAACCATCCATTATCGCCGTCATCAGACCATTTGTTATAATTAGACATTTTTTGCCTTTCTTATTTTTGGATAATTAATACATATTATAGGAGGTTAAAATGAAAAAAATTCTTATAATTTTTCTATTTGCAATTACTCTTGCGGGATGTGGACCTGAAATCTTTATTGCTCCAATCGTGAGCGGAGTAATAGCGTGGAGCGAAGGGGAAGCGCATGTGTACTACAACTACAATTCTAAAACAATATACAGAGTTACAAAGTCTACATTATCCGAAATGGGGATTGAAATTATAAAAGACGAAACATCGGAAAATGAAAATTATTACATCATTGCTGGAAAAAATGATAAATTTAAAATAACAATCCAACCCTACGAAAAAGAAATTTCAAAGCTAAGTATAAGAGTGAATTTCATGGGGGACAAGCCGTATGCAGAACTACTTTATAAAAAGCTAGAAGAAAATATCGCTACAATTAACTTCAGAGACGGGAATCCCGTAAGAAAATTTCAATAATTTTTTATTTTTGAAAGATAAACAGGTTCTTGCCAAAACATTGCCCAAAATATGGGGTTTTCATTGAAGTGTTCATTTTCTATTTTTACTTTAAATTTTTTATCGTGAGGCAAGACCTTCCAACCATCACCCTCAATGGCAATGCGTTCAGCATACATGTAGGGGTCTTTAAAATTATTGTGGTCGGCTACAATTCTTCTTGCTTCTCTAATATTTGAAGCAAGAACATAATCATATCCATTTTGCCAAACATTTAATAACCAAACATTCATTGCATATAAACTCTCTCTAATTTGCCCAATTTTACTTCCCACATGCTATCCCAGGCATCGTTAAGTTTCTCATCTTGTATTGCGTTTAGACAAAATACAGCATCATCCAATGCCTCTGTTCCATTCGGAACTGTTTCCTCAATCAAGTTTCCAGATTTATCAAATTCATACAAACCATCTTGAGCCAATTCGATTTCAACATCAAAAAGAGGATTGTTGCCAGATAAGCCGCTAACTACATAATCACTTAATTTCACAACATGGTTTGACTTAGAAACATAGGTGAGTCCATCTTTATGTTTGAAAATTTCATCTTTTGAGGAGACTCCTTTTTTGAAATCTTTCCAATTTAGACCTTCATTGTCTTTTGATAACATTTTAACTTCTTGTGGAAGTATTTTTCTTCCTTCAAAGACCTCTCTCATTATTTTTCCATACGGACTACCAGCTTGGCGATCCACGTCCATCATTGATTTGGCTATTGCATGATAATATTTTGAGTTTCTAGGGGTTCTTGGAATTGCTTTAAACAAATAAAGACTCATTACGTCTCTCGCTTCTTTTAAAGCTTCAATATCTGATTTGTTTTTTTGCAAATGATAAAAAATTCTAACCATAATCTCATACCACACTCCTAAGAAAACTCTTCCAAAAGAATGACACTCGGCAGCGAGTTTGTTGTTTGGTGCTTGTTTTGGAAGATTTCTAGGATCTTGATATTTAAATGTGTTATTTGCTTTTCTTAGAAATGCATGACTGTAGCCACCTTTTCCGCCTGTAAGATTGAATATAGCACTTCCCATCTCTTCAGCTAATTTACTTATCACATTGTCTTGCCCCAATCTTCCATCGGTTTCTTTCAATGCATATTCTAAGACTTCATCTGATTCCATTAATGTAAGGATGGCAATTATATCTGCAAAGGCTTCGTGGAACGACCAAATTTCCAAAGCAGGCACACTCCAAAAGTCGGGCCTCATTGCATCTAAAATAGCATGACCGGCTTCATGAGCAATTATATCGGCAGAATCAGCGGTAAAAATCATTTTCTTAGTTTTAGGATCTTGATCGTAGAAAAAGCTCAAACTCTTGCGATCATACCAAGCATTGAAATCATTTCCTGCTCTTGGCTTAACAATCAAACTTTTAGTTGCTGCCCATTTGTTAAGAGGTGCTCTAAAACTTTTAATGTTTCTTTGCGAAAGCTCAACAGTTCTGCACATGGTCTCAACGCAGCAAGATGCCTGATGGTCTTTTGATCCTTTTTTGAAATTTCCTTTTTTATAACCAAACACTTGAAAGTTTAGTTTTTTAGGTGGAATTTTTGGACTAATTAAAGAACCTAAACTTGGTGTAGTTGGATCATTAAACGGATACCAAAGTTGATTTGCAGATAAAGCACCAATCTCTCTAGAAAACATTGATTTAATATAATCAAACATTGCAGACTCCTTGGATAGATATTCATGAGTATGTATTTGGTAATAATATGAAAAAAGAATTTATAAATAGAGCTAACATAAAAAAAGCGAAAGATACCATCGAAGATGGTATCGAGCACGTCGTTGGAGAAGAAGAACTAAAGCAGTGGAAGAAGTTCGCATTCAAAGGCAGAATGATCGAAATGGCGATTGCCTTCATACTTGGAGCGGCATTTCAAAAGGTTGTAAGTTCTATTTCCCAAAATTTAATCATGCCAATGGTGAATTATGTCGTTGGGAAAACTGGCGAGGACTGGAGAGATTACAGTCTTTCCCCTATTGAAGGAATGACTTTTGAACTAGGTCAATTCGCTGGCTCTTTTTTAGACTTTGTGCTAATTTCTATTATTTTGTATATCGTTTACAGGAAAGTCATGTTTCCTTTATTGAAAGAAGATGTAAAAATAAGATGTATTCAAACCATATCTTGCCCAGAGTGTCAAGAAGAGATACACTACAAAGCAAGCAAGTGCCCATTTTGCACATCAACTTTGAAAGAATAATATGAACGAAAGAGAAAAGAGAATACAAGAACAAAGAACGATTGAAGCAACCAGAAAAAACCTAATGGGGTTGACTGGAAAAATTGGGACTGTGCTTCGAAACCTCGGTGAGCCATTGATAGCACAAAGTCAAGGCGGATCGCTTATGGATTCGTCATATCTCGATGATCCATGGGCTTTGCCATCGGAAAACAGCTTTGGGGAACTAAAAGAAGGAACCGCCGACTATGTTCAAGGTCAGATACCTTATATGGAAATGAATTCAGCAGGTACAGAAGAACCTATTGACGGTGCTTTCAGACAGAGCAGAGATTACGATATGCCTTTAAATAGTACGTCGCAAATCGGATGGTACTTTGACGGCTTAAGCAGCGGTGTTCATATGGATATCAAATACGATGAACACAGCAAAAGCTTAACGTTGAACTGGAAGGGATATCTGGTATATAAGGAGTCGGCAGGTGAGTTAGCAGCTTATTCTCCCAACAAAGAATGGGAAGACAAAATTAACTATATGTATCAAATCGCTGCAACAAAAGAAAGATCTGCGAAGAAAGAGACAAAAGAAGAAGAAATGAAAGAAATTCAGAAAATGAAAACAAGCTGGATTCAAAAAATGAGAGAACGGTGGGGTCTATGAATCTCTTAAAAGAATTGATGAATTGTGGGATCACGATATGGCAAGATCACAGCAAATTTGTGATGACAAAAACGTCATCTCCGCACGATACAAGAAATTCGTTTCCAAATGCATCCCCTCCACATGTGCATCAATTGGAGTTTAATTCTTTCAATGATGCAATTGAATTCGCTAAAGAATTTATTGAATGGGAAATGCCTGAAGAAAAACCCCAATATCCTCCAAAGCAAAGATGGCGGGTCTCTGCGATGTATGATCAAGGACTAGGACCGGAATACAAAAACTTATTTGTCGAAGCAAGAACGCATGAAGAGGCGAATTCTCTTGGGAAAAAAAGCGCAGAAGCTTTGCTTGAAAAATTAAGGATTGATCCAGAAAAGATAGTGGAAATATCTTGCAGACCTGTTAGAGATTTATGAATTTCTACAAGAAAAGAAGCCTATAGACTTTGAAAAGTCTATAGGCTTGTTTAATTCTTTTAACGTTCGAAATATAACCTTTTCTACACATTCTTTATTGCGAGGGTTAGCTACGCAAGAAGTTAAATTCAAATTATGCAATGTGTAGGGATGGAAATTTTCTTCTACATCAAGGTGATGTATGCGAGTGTTGCTCCCAGTCCCGCAATTACGACCCATAGTACGATATCCAATGTATTTGAACTTTTCGATTCAACACGCTTCGCAACCTCTGCTTGCATAGCGGAAATTGGAGCATCGTCATGACATTCATGATCGCACTTGTGATCGCAACCACCATTGCCACCTTGAACTAAGGCGACTGCTCTCATGATTGCCTCTTGAAGTTCTTCTTTTGTTACTCCATCAGCCTTCATTTCTTCGCCGTCATCAACAAGTTCTTTTGTTCTGTCAACAACATTGCCTTTTTCATCAAGAACTTCAACATGTCTTTCAACAATCATCGGACGTTCAACTTCAACGACTCTCTTAGCGAGTTCCATTGGTCGTGCTTCTTCTACGAAAAGCTCTGTGATATGTTTTGTCTCACCGTTTTCTTCAACCGTATGAAGATGCCTTTCAGCATTACGCCCATCTTCCATGACAAATTTCTCTATTTTTTTAGCATCCATTATAAATCCCTCCATTTAAAAGACTTCTATCATATGTATGATTAATATGAAAAATTTAAATAACATTATGGAGGTGTTATTAGATCGCCTGCTTCCAAGGTGTAAGGAAGTTCAAATTTATTAACAAGTTCAGGTGTGGCATCGTACTGCTCCACCACTTTCAACGCAAAGTCTCCAACTTCTGCTCCTGCTGGATAAATTATTGAAGTATTTGTGGTTGCTACAACAGCGGCTGAGTACTTTGTAAATTGGAAAATCGCTGATTTTCCACTCATGATTTCCCAGTCTTCTTGAACAACGGAAGAATCATATCCTAATGATTTCCCTGCTGCATTTACAGCATTGTCAATCACGGCAGCATCAACATTACTACCTGCCGGATCTAGTTTGATCAAGGCATTACTTCCAGGTCTGTCGCCTGCTGGGTTGTACCTTGTTCTTTCATCGGCAGTGAAAAAGTGAAAAACTCTATCTCTATCAAAATATGTAAGAATCTCTGAAACGCCTGATCTTGCATTGAACTGCAAAGCTTCTTCTGCTCTTCCGTTTTGAATATAAAATCTAAATTCTCCCACAGTTTTCTTTTGTTTTATAAACAATCGCTCTTGTTCTCCGACATCATTTCCTGGACTTGTCGAAACGCTAAACCACGCAGAGAATTGTGCGTCTGCGTTTAACGCCGCAGATATAGTAGCATTTGTCTCAGCGGCACCATTTGGAAGAGCAATAGATATTTGTGCCCAATTTGTAAACTCATCAGCGTTTCGAGCAAACCAAATAACTAGCGTATCACGGGAGTTTGCGTCTGCATCATTTCCAGATAGATCAAAAGGACCGGACTCCCAGGCCATTGCTAAATCGTCACCTCGACCAGCGTTTCTTTTAACCGGAAAACCGGGAATATGATGCCTATCTCCTAAAAGGAGATTTCCTTGAAAATCAAATGAGAATGGATTTTGATAAAATGTCATGTTTTTCCTCACGAATACTGTGTGGTCTTATATAGTTAATCGACCTCTATAAATGATTTTTAAATAAAAAAACCCCGCCTTTAGGCGGAGTTTGTCTTATTTTTCTACACATCCAAATTAGATAATAATTTCAACAATAACTATTGTCGTTACTTAAGAGATCAGTTGCCTGATCGGGTTTTAGTTTCACATGTTTTTTTAGGAATCATTTTCTCAACTTCTCTAGCAGTTTTCCAAGAGTCTAAAAGTTGTTCTTCATAGAAAAGATGAGTATATGCTGTGGCAGCATTATCATAGTCTTCAGTTGACTTGAGACGCTTCGCATAATTATCTGCGACTTCATCTTCCATTTTTACAATTGCTTTTACAATTTCAGATGGACAGGAAAGGCCAGAAGGGTACGGATTAGTCTCAGTTCCTGGCGTTCCGCCCAGGTGTACCACAAGTTCCGAAAATTCTGTTACGTGTTTAAGCTCATCAGCAGCCTGAGTTTCGCAAAACTCTCTAAGTTCTTCTCTGTGTAGACCTGTTAATTGAACAGCATACTGTGTATATGCTGATAAGTGTTTTCTTTCATTCTTCAAGTCTTCTTGTAAGAATTCGATTAGTTGTTCATTTTCCATTTATTATTCCCTTTCAAATATAACTTCAGGATGTCCGTGATCATGTTTATAATTCATAGTTCTAAAGTTTGCAACATTGAATTCTGGCTTATTTTCGATATTTGCAAGTTCCCAAACTAATTCCAACGTGTATTTTGAAACCTGCTCCATTCCGGCATAATTCAATTTATCTGGAGTATCGGAAGGAGTGTGATAATGCTTGTGGCCTCCTGTGTGTAAAAAGGCCACAGGTATTTTATTGTTATAGAATGGAGCATGATCACTTCCGCCGCCACCACGACTTGTGATTTTATTTGCAAAAATATATTTTTCATTTAATTTTTTAATTATATTTTTAACGTCTATAGAGCTTTCTTCATCGCCCCATCCTGTGAAATATGCACCTTTATGTAAGTATCCCACCATATCTAAGTTAACCATCGCAACATGACTTCTTATGTTTGGGTTTTCTCTAGGAAAAGTTGGATTAGCACAGTAATATCGACTTCCAATTAATCCCATTTCTTCGCCAGAGTAGTGCTGTATCACAATAGTTCTCTTAGGTTTTCTCATCTTTGAAAGGGCTTCTGCAACTTCCATGATTGCAGCAGTTCCGCTCGCATTGTCATCTGCGCCTGGATGTACTGCGATTGTTCTTGAGCGAGACATTGACGGTCCGTATCCAATGTGATCCATGTGAGCACCTAGGACAACGATTTCATCAGGATTCTCGCCTTCAATCCAAGCAAATACGTTTTGTGTAAAATTGTTGCCTGTTTCATTTTTAGGACCTGGATTTAATCTCCGAATATCAAATTTTTGATATTCGGTTTCTAGACCATTGTTTTCATGTTGTTCCTTGATCCAATTTGCTGCTGCAACGTTGCCCGCCTTTCCTGACATTCTTCCCTCCCACTTGTCGTCTGCAAGTTTGAACACATACTCTTCGCATTCTTCTTCTGTGATGGTCTCTAGAGCTTCGGTCAAAGTTAAGTCTGGATCGGGATCAATGGGAACTATAGGTTCGATTGGAACTATAGGGTCAACGGGCTTGTTTGTGATGAAATTATTTTTCAAAACAACAACGCTTGAAATCATTACAATCAAGCAGAAAATTATATATTTTTTATTCATCATGTTTAGCAGTCAAAATTTGACCACCATATCCTTTCTATTTCGTTTTCTGGTTTTTTGCACCAAGGGTTATCGTTTGCACCTGTGAAATGCAATATGTGTATGTCCTCTTTGTCTTTCTCAAATTCTTCTGGCCATATTTCAAAATGTCTACGAGTATAATTAAACTTGTGATCAATAGGATGCCATCGCCCTTTAAAATAATTGTTCAAAAACCCTTGGTCGCCATTGCTATTGTTTGGAACAATTGCGTCTTTTAGACTCATCATTTTTTTATAGTCTTCTTTATTCGGCGTCAAAATCAACACTCCAGCATTGAAATCATCATTGCTGTAATTTGTTTTTGTGAATTCTTTGGGGATGTCTTTAAGGCTTGCGGAATTTTTAAAAGAAGTATGTTTCTTGTATTCGCCAATGTTGATTTCGACGCTTAATGATCGACAGGCAGAAAAGTCCGAATCTATTTCGAACATGCAATCTGTGTTTTTCAATACAACTGTGTCTGAATCTAAATAAACAATTTTGTCATATTCTGTCATATTCCACATGTTTAGTTTACAGAAGCAATTTTGACAAAAATTTTCATCCTTATGAAAGGGGAGTGCTTTCACCAATTTAGAAGTTATCTTAGAAACTTCAATCACATCCGCTCCTAAGTCTTTAAGGTGATGCTTCTCATCAATAGAGAGATCTACGCTCATTACTATTATGGGGATTTTGCTATGCTTTCTTAGACTCTTTACAAGACAAACGGCACCTTCAAGGTAGTCTGAGGTAGCTAGAGTAAAATACGCTTTATTCATCTAATTAGTATAACGCAAAACAGCAAAAAAATGAATTATTTTTTTTTGTTTTTGAACTTTTTAAACATCTCTACAGTAAAGAAAGCAATCATTCCTCCTATAGCATTCTTTATTACGAAGAACAAGGTTGGCGTCACTACTGGGTCTAAACATGTCCGATTTTTGTTTTTATTTTTAGTTTTGATTCTTCTAGCCATTATAACTCCTTTTTGAATAGATTTCCTACTATATAAATAATATGAACAATGAAAATTTAAACATTCCGATACCAGACATTAAGTTTGAAAAGTTTTTCCCAAAGCACGACACTATTAGAGATGTCGTAGAAACTGAAGCGTGGGACGAGGTTTATAAGCACTACTTCGAATTTAGCGAAAACGAATTAGATATAAAAATCAATGAAACGAAAGAACAAATTGAGGCATACTCCCAAGAAAGACAGATAAAAGAAATAATCAAGTGTGTTAATGATTTTGCCTATTTCTGTACAAAGTATGTAAAAATCAATCACCCAATTCATGGATTGATTCCATTCATCATGTATTCCTATCAAAGGAGAACAATTGATGGATATGACTCCAATAGGTTCAACATCCTCAGAAAGTTCCGACAAGGAGGACTAACGACTGTTAGTGTTGCATGGGCACTGTGGAGAGCATTGTTCAAAACAGACCAAAGAATACTTGTCATGTCAAAAACAGATCGTGAAGCAATTGCTGCTGGCGATGTTGTGAAAAATGCAATGTTCAATTTGCCCGCATGGATGAAGCCAGAAATGGGCAAGCATAACGAACACGAAAGACAGTTTTTAGATACTGGTTCTGTCATTTGGTTTTACACACCTGAAGCCGCTCGTGGTAAATCTATCACGGTTTTGATTATTGACGAAGCTGCGTTTATTCAAGACATGCACAAACACTGGAAATCAATGTATCCAGTTATATCAACAGGTGGTCAATGCTGCGTTATATCAACGGTTAATGGTCTTGGTAACTGGTATCAAGAAATTTACCACGAGGCCGAAGCTGGAAAAAATGCCTTTAACATAATCGACCTTCATTATTCATCCCATCCAGATTATAATGATCCCACATGGGTAAAATCAACAAAAGCAAACCTTGGAGCAAAAGGTTGGAGGCAGGAGGTTTTAGGAGACTTCCTTGGGTCTGGTGAAACCTATATAAATGGAAAAGTAATTAAAGAACTTGATAGATCTACAAGGGAAAACTATCCATTAAGAATAAAATTTCAAAAATGGCTTAGTATAACAAAAGATAGAGACAAAAACGAAGAAGACACTGGCGCACTTTGGTTGTGGAAAGAACCTAAAGACGGTCACGAGTACATAATTGGAGTTGACTGTGCAGAAGGTGTAGGCGAAGGTGGAGACAATAGTGCTTTTCAGATACTTGATATGGGGTCGCTTGAACAAGTCGCAGAATTTTATAGCAACACCATACCTCCTCACATATATGCGCAAGTTCTTAATGAAATAGGGTACTATTACAATACGGCTTTACTAGTTGTAGAAAACACCGGCCAAGGAGGTGCCGTTATAAGCAACCTCCAGCATGACCTGGCATATGAAAATATTTACTTCGAACCAAAATCAGGACAACCCAAAGCTGGAGTTACTCCCAATAGAATCAAACGTCCTATATACTTAGAAGCACTCCAACATAGAATCATTAATGGAGGGGTAAAAGTCAACAGCCACAGACTTGTAAACGAACTTTCTACGTTCGTTTACAACGCAAGAAGTAAAAAAGCTGAAGCGAGAAAAGGAAAGCATGATGACTTGGTAATTTCTATGGCTTTGGCAATTTGGGTTCGAGATTCACAAATTAGAGGTATACCAGTAGGTGCCAACGCCCCAGACGAAATAACTAAAATATTCAAGTCGTCTGTGTACGAAGAAATTAAAAAAGAAATCCTAGAGGACTCGCCACAAGATTGGCTGGATGATAAAACAAATGATCATAATTTGATGCCGGATGATGAAGATATTCTATCGGGTATCAGTTTTGATTTTAGAAGAAGAAATGAAAATTTACTTAAAGAGTTTGGGTGGTAAAATGTCAGTAGAGAGAAGTAAACAGTTTTTGGTTAAAGCCCTACAAGAGCTTCCGAATAAACAAGAGTTTTCAGAAACAAGGTCTTATTTAAACAGGTCACTAAGGTCAATTGAACTAAATGAAAACAAAAAACAAAAGAAAGCTAAGAATTTAGACCTACACTCTCAGTGGATGTTTGATATGGAGCAAGGATCTTTAACGAATCCAAGCATAAATTTTAATTCTGCCATATCGAATATAGACAAAATGATCGACGAAGTCGAAAAACAGATAAAAGAGTAACAAGATGCTCAATGGATTTAAGCCTAGTTTTCTCATTTGTCTCCGCTTAATTCTAATTTTTTAAACTTATAGAGATACTTTTCAAAAATCTCTTGGCATTCTTCTGTCTGACTCAGGGGAATTTCAAAGTTGGAACGCCTTAACTCTTTATGTTTAAGAGGTTCTTTGAGGTTTAAATAGTGTTCTATCAGTTCTAAATTCTTTTTTTGATACATCTGTTTGTGGTTCAAAAAAATTGCATTTGGAGTTTTAGATGCCATTTCGTAAATTCTTCTAAGTCTGTACGAATAATACAATTCTGCCTTATTTTGATCATAATTTAAATTTTTATCAAATAAAATGTCTTCTAAAGTCCCTCTTCCGTCTCTAATAACATAGATAAATTTAGCAAAGTCATAAAATGTACTTGAACTTAAATCTGTATTGAATAAAATGTGGTCTCCAAAAATAGCCGAAGAATTATCTAATTTATGACCTAAAGAGAACAAACTTCTCAAAACGTCTGGATGATTGTACGCTAATTTAGTACTCTGTATTTGAACTCTGGGATTTTCATTTAGAGTCTGAATTAAAGAATCGGACCCCGAATGTAAGTGACTGACAATAAAAACAACATTTTTCATAACTATATAAGAGTTATTTAACAACCATTGCTAAATTATAAATAGATAAATTGAGGTAAAAACATGCCCTGGTGGGATTTCTATAAACTTTGGACATATAGTTTTGAGGAAGATCCTCAAACTAAATTGAGTAGCAAGAGTGAATTAACAGGTGCTGGCCACACTCTTCCTGAAGCTATTCCTAATATACGCCAAGACGGCAGTTATTGGGGAGGTGGCAAGGGGATGGTGCGTCTTCGTGAAACAGGAGACATGATTGATCTGTCTACTGTTTCTAACAGGCAAAGCAGATATAAAGAATATGAAAGATTAAGAAACGTAGCAGAAATAGAGTCTGTTATGACAGTCTTGGCAGATGAAACTTGCTTATCTGGAGACACGAAAATATCTACGCTATATGATGGACACAAGACCATCAAGTGGTTGGCAGAAAACAAAAAAGATGAGGAATTCTTAGTCTACTGTTGGGATTTTGAAAAAAATGATTACTCACTAGGCTGGGCCTATGATCCAAGAGTTGTCAAAAAGTCTATGACAATAAAAGTCAAATTAGACGATGGAACATCTTTTATCTCGACTCCCGACCACCGTGTTCTTTTGAAGAGTGGCAAATGGGACTTCGCAGAATCTTTAAAATCTGGCGATGAATTAATGCCGTTCCATAGAGTGAGGGCAAACTCTGAATTAAACGGTTTGAAAACTAAACAATTTCCAAGAGTGTATACAAACACGCACGGATGGGTACATGAAAGACAATTCATCGATGAGTGGAGAACTGGCGAGGAAAATGAAGACCTAGAAAGAGTTAACAAGGCATGCAGAATATTGTCTAGTGGAATATCTGTCAGAAAAACTGCTGACATGATGGGAACTCACTGGCCTACTATTGATCAATGGTTGAAAAACGAAGGCTTTAATTCAAAAGAACTTAAAGTATTAGGTAAAAAATCAAAGGCTAGAAGGGTTATTGGAGTATCTCCACACAAAGAGATCGAAGTATATGATTTATCTGTCAGAGATCATGAAAACTTTTGTGGAGAATCAGTCATATTCCATAATTGTCAAAAAAATGAACACGAGCATGTTTTTGACATTCAAGTTAACAACCACCATGTTAAGGAAGAATTAGAATTTTTATTCTTCCATCGAAGAATGTTGAACATGGACAGAAGAATGTGGCCCCTGTCTAAAAAATTGTACATATTTGGAGATACTTTTTTAGAATGCGTCATGAATCCCGAAGATCCATCAGATGGAATACTGGCAGTTCAAGAGTTGCCTCCTGACTCAGTATACAGGATTGAAACAACTAAAGGTAAGCTCGTAGAATTTCAACAGTCTGCCGAGGGTCCAGATTATCAATCTTTAACAAGAGCACCTGTTGCGCAAGCAACAGATGCAGATGTTCAACAGGCAACCGCAATCAGATTTGCTCCAAACCAAGTTGTTCACATCAAAATTGGGGACGACAGAAAAACCTTCTACCCTTATGGTCAAAGTCTGATAGAGCCAGCCCGTGGACCTGCTCATCAATTAAGATTGATGGAAGATGCGATGCTAGTTTATAGATTGACAAGAGCACCCGAAAGAAGAGTTTTTTATATAGATGTTGGTCAACTCCCTCCGTTTAAAGCTGAAGCTTTCATGGATAGAATTAAAGATCAATTTAGAAAAAAGAAAGTCGCCACCAGGAAAGCAGGCGGAAGCGGAGCAAATGCTGTAGAAGAAAGATGGCACGCTCCTGCCGCTGATGAAGATTATTGGTTGCCGATTAGACCAAATTCAAATACCAGGATCGACACCCTTCCAGGTGCTCAGAATTTAGGGGAAATAGATGATGCTGTTTATTTTAGAAACAAATTATTCACTGCATTGAACTTTCCTAAAAATTATTTTAACAATGAAGATCCTCAAGCTACAAGAATTACACTTTCTGCGCAAGACGTTAAATTTGCAAGGATGGTTGAGAGATTGCAATCGAGCATAGAAGACGGAATGTGGGAAATAGCAGATCGTCACTTGAGACTGCGAGGTTTTAGCGAAGAGTCTTATGAAGATTTAATTATAAAAATGACTCCTCCTTCTGCTTGGAAAGAATTGTCTCAAGCAGAGGTTGTGACTAATAGAATAAATAATGCGAACGGTTTAAAAGGTTCAATGTTAATGTCCGACTTTGATATACTTACAAAATGGATGAAGTATGGCGAAGAAGAGGCAAAAACAATGCTGGCAAGAATGAAGCTCCAAAAATTAGAGGATTTGAAACTTCAGGTTGTAGCTCAAAATCCATCCTTGTTGGGAGTGGGTGCTCCTGGCGAAAACGAAACAGAAATGGGAGTAGAAGCTGGCGGTCCAAATCCAATGATCGGGCCAGAAGGTGGAGAGCCAATGCCACCAGAAGGGGAAGTGCCACCAGAAGGAGAGCTAGAAGGCGGAGAGCCGATGCCGCCAGAAGGGGAAGTGCCACCAGAAGGTGGAGAGGAGTTGCTCCCAGAACCTGAAAAAGAAGATATTAAAAAATATGGCCTAGAAATAAAGTCATACGCTAAGGAACAAGATAAGGAGGAGAGGGATTACAGCATGGAGAGATATTAATCGTTCCCTCCTTCGTCGTCGCCATTCCCGCTATCAGCGTTTGGAATCATAACCTCATCGTCGTTTGCTTTTCCAAGTGCGGAAGAAAGGCGTTCGGCTTCTTGTTCTATTTTTTCCCACTCTTGTTGTATGTACGGATCTTTTTTTGCAAGCTTATTGAAAAATATTTTTGTCTCCCCACGATGGTTCTGCCAAGCGAGATTGACCAGTCTATACATGGTAGACAGAGCATCTTCTCCTCTACCGTCTAATGATATATTTCCCAATGCTTCTTGTCCTGCATTTGAAGCATTGCTCTCTTGCTTCAAACTTTGATCTTTGTATTCTCTCCAGGTTTTCATAATTTACTTTCATTTTTGGTTGTTTTTTCTCTTTGATGCATACTATATGTATAGCGTATTTATTCCATTATAGACACAGGCTTAAGTAAAAAGTTTTTGTCTAACACTATATACGCATTAACGGGTGTATTAAAAGCTCAGATTCGATGTTAGGAGTCAATTATGAAAAGAACGCTCATCAGTTATGATGTTTTTGAAAGTATTCAGAATGAATCACTTTCTACAACCGAGTTCGAGTTGAAAGAAGCTGCACCATACCTATCAAGAGCTTTGGGAGAGGACTTGAAACTAAATTGCTTTAGTGAACAGAACGCTCTTTACGAATCTATTGATGGGAAACTAATTCATACTAATTATGATGTCAAAAACAACCAAGTTGTTTTTGAAAATATAGAGCAGCTTACTATCGACACAGATTCGGAAAAAGGGAAAAGTCGTGAAGTTTTAGGTGGCCTTGTTGATGCTTTGTTGGAAAACAAAAGCGAACAAGCTGATCAGATCTTTCTAGATTACATGAAACTTCCGCACGTAAAAAGAAATATTAATGAGGCCAAAGTTGGCAAGAAGAAAGAAAGAAAAGTATTTGAAGCTAAAAACTTCAAAGGAAAAATTACCATCCACGAAGATCAATTAAAGCCTTGGTTCAACCTAAGTGAAAATGTTTTTGATTTTGTCAATTCAAGAAACGCTGCACCTGTGATGAAAGAAACAAGTGTAAAAAGCGATAACAAAGGAAACGTGGTATCCGTAAAAGTTCCAAACTACAAATTAAGAAATGAAGCCAAAGTACTATCATTTGATTGGGATTGTTGCCCAAGCGATGTGCATGTTCTGAGATCAAAAGGAAAAACGCTTCATGAAAACGTAGACTTCTGCAAAGCTGTGGGAGATTTAAAGAGGCAAAATAATCTTTCTGATAATGAAGGATTGGAAGAATCACTTGAAACAATCGTCAGCACTTGGCCTGAAGTTCTCTATCTAACTCAAGAAGAACTATCAGGCTCCATCAAAACAGCACTTGAAACTGTTCAAGCTAAAAACTTTGATGAGCAAACTTGCGATTTCATGGCCGAAGGCATTTTGAGAACTGCTCACTTTGCATACGTCGATAAAGTCGAAAGAATTCTAAAGGGATCTAACACAGAACTAGACGAGTCTGTAGAAGATAAATACTCAGAATTCAAAAATGCTGTCGATAACTTCTACCCATCAGTTGATGAAGCAAATCAATTGCAAATGCAAATGTTTGTTGATCTTTATGAGTCTCTGAGATCTGTCTTTTCAATGGCTAAAGACCAGAATCAACAAGATGTAGTGACCGAAACTGCAAAGCATCTAAATATGCTAGGCGTAGTTATCCAAGGTCAAGTTCAGCCCAAATTAGAAACTGCTTATGAAGCAGCAGAATGGTTGAATTATCTTATTGAAACCAACATCGATAGCCACGCATGGAAGGTTGAAAAATCTCATGTTGATGCAAGCGGGAATCATCCATTCCTAAACGTGCAGGCACAACATGGATACTCACCATCTGGTGACTTCTCCGGTGATTATAAATCAGCCGCACCTGTTTCTCAAGGCGATTGGAAAATGGGCAAGGGGGCTGATGGAGCGAAAGAAATGAGTGGAAATGCTTGGGGAAAAATTTGTGGAAATGAAGTATTTCCTTCACTGAATAACCCATATGCTCCTAAAACTGGTAATGCGACCATGAAAGGGGAAAAGGGTGCGGATAAAGATGATATGGATGTATCGTCAAAGGACACATGGCCTCAACTCCAAAATCCTTATGCACCAAAAGCAGTGGCAGCTAAAAACTTAGTTGTTAAAGAATAAATCGTGAACCAAGGAGATTGACTATGGAAATCCTACTTGAACACGACTGTACCCCTGGTACTTACTATGAAGAAAAACTACTTTATGGTGGCGTGGGCTGCGTTCTGAACGAAATGGAATTACACGAATCCTCCTCTTCAAATGGAAGAGGAGGAGGAGTTAGTTTCCGGGGACAATTTCAGGAAGCAGAGGCAGTCAACAAGAACAAAAGAATGTACCCCAAAATGGTACTTGAAAGCAATGTTAAGCGACTTGATGAGGCTATGAAAAGTGGTGGATTATGTGGGGAGTTAGATCATCCCACAGATTCAATTGTTCACTTTGAAAATGCTTCTCATCTAGTCACAAAACTTTGGTGGGACGGAAATGTCCTAATGGGAGAAGGAAAAATTCTTAACACTCCATGCGGCAAAATTCTTCAAGCACTTATCAATGATGGTGTTAGAGTCGGAATTAGCAGCAGAGGTGTGGGGAATGGGAAAGTAAATGAAAATGGAATTTTAGTAATAGGCGAAAGCTATAAGCTCATCACGTTCGATGCCGTAGCTGATCCTAGTACACATGCCGCTTTTCAAGAGAAAGTGGTAAACAACAGGCGTGAGAGCGTCATGTCACAACCAGTTGCTACAGAAAACACTGTTAAAAATGAGGGTAGCGGCATAGATACGGTAAGCAAAGATTTACTCTTAGCTTGTCTAGGTGGCATTGTTAAGAAACAGGCTAATGATATTAAAGCGAGGTTGAGCTAATGGATAAGATTATAGAAGCATTAAGTAAGCTCTTGCCAGAGGATCAGGTCGAAGACGTAACCTCAGCAGTCAATGGGATGCTCGACGAGGCTAAAGCCGAAATCGAAGCTGAATTCAACACTAAGTTGGAAGAAGCTTACGCCGAGTTATCAGATGAATTGAAAGATGCTGAGTCTACCGCTGAAACTGGTTATCAAGAGGCATGGGCTATCATTTCTGACTTACGTGGTCGTTTGGATACACAACGTAGTGAATTCGAAACGTCACTGGAAGAAGGGTATGAAGAAGCGTACCAGATGCTCCTAGGTGAGCGTGGTAAAAACGAAGAACTTGAAGGATCACTCTATGAAGAGTATGAAAGCAAGCTCGGTTCTATGAGAGAATACTTCATAGATAAGATCGATGAATTCTTGACCCACAAAGGACAAGAACTTTACGAGCAAGCTCGTAAGGACGTTATCAACGATCCTAGAATGATAGAACATAAATGTACTCTCGATAGAGTTGTTGAAACTGTATCAGAATACATTTCAGACGAAGATTTTGCTTTGGCAACTACATCAAAAATTGATGAAGTTAACAAGGCTAACGAAGATCTTCAATCTAAAGTGCGAATGTTGGAAGCTAAGAACATCCGTGTAAGCACTGAAAATAATAAATTAAACGAAAGTTTAAGACAGGCTGGCGACCTTCTCCGTGAACACGAAGAAGTTGCAGCATCTACCGAAAAGAATGAAAGAATCGAAAAGGCAGGAACTGTAACGGGGAGAGGAAAGCAGGTAACTGATGATGTTGAAGTAATTGCTGAACATCAGGCAGATACCGATTCCGACGAAGGCGATGGAGCCTTGGTCGAAAGTCTTGTTGATGAAGGAACTTTGCATCAAATGCAAGTACTTTCAGGAATCAAAAAAGACTCATAAATCTAGTTAACCCATATTAATAAACACAGAGAGGTTTAAATATAATGGATGCAAATGCAAGATTGCTAAACGAAGCAAAAGAACTCGAAGCTCGTTGGGCGACAACTGGTTTGCTAGATGGCATTGAAGACAGCTTTACCCGCTCCACCACTGCCGTTCTACTCGAAAACCAGCGTCTAATCAACGAAACTTCAACTGATAGCGGAGACGTAAGTCAGTTCAAAAGAATCAGTATTCCACTGGTTCGTAGAATTTACCCCCAGTTAATCGCTAACAAGGTTGTATCGGTTCAACCTTTACTTGGCCCAACTGGACTTGTTTACTACCTACGATTCCGTTACAGCAGCAACAAAGGAGCAATCCGTGGTGCTGACAATAATGGCGGATTCCCAGGAGATGACGCAAACTCCTTGATGCAAACCGCATCAGGTGATCCTAACTTGGACATCTTCTACTCGCACCAGTTCGTACAGAATGAAACTACCAGCACAGATGATGGTGCTGATGTTACTTCTGTATTCAGCCCATTGGAGCACACTCCAGTCTTGGCTGGTACTGTAACTGGAACTGCCTTCGTCGGTGCCACCGCTGTTGGTACTTTCGTCATTGACGAAAGCGGAACAGCTACTATCACTGACATCGGAACGCCTGCAAACACTGTTGACGCAATCAGCCTCAACAACACTACAGGCGAAATGACCTTCACATGGTCAGGTGCTCCTGGTGCAAATAGTGCTGTTGTTTCATACGAATACAACATGGAGTGCAATCCTGATCTTCCTGAGATCAATCTAGTTGTCGAAAGCGAAGATATTTCTGCTAAGACCCGTAAGCTTAAAGCTGTCTGGTCATACGAAGCACAGCAGGATCTTCGTTCACAGCACAACCTTGATGCAGAAGCTGAACTCACTGGAGTTCTTGCTCAGGAAATCAACCTTGAGATCGACCGTGAAGTGCTTACTGACCTTCGTCAGAACGCTGGTACTGTCGCCTCTTGGGACTTCAATACCGCTCTTGGTGACACCATCAAAGAGAAGTATGAGTCACTCTACGTTAAGATCGTAGAAGTCAGCAACGTCATCCACAAGAAGACATTGCGTGGCGGAGCTAACTGGCTCGTATGTAGCCCAGAAGTTGCTTCTATCTTCGAAACAGCTACTGCCGGATTCGCTCCTGCACCTTCAGAGACTTTCACTAGCTCACTCGGTATTCAGTACGTCGGTACTGTCAACAACCGTTGGAGACTATACAAAGATCCTCTCTTCCCAACAGGTCAAATCCTTATGGGATACAAAGGTGACAGCTACATGGACAGTGGTTACTTCTACTGCCCATACGTTCCACTTACACAGACACCAGTTGTTCTCGATCCAGAGAGCTTCTGCCCACGTAAGGGAATCCTCACTCGATACGGCAAGAAATTGCTCCGAGAAGGAAGTAAGTTCTACGCCCGTCTTTCAATTGCAAACTTCGTTATCTAATAACAAAGTTGCGAAAGCAGCGTAATAAGAAAAACAAAAACTCCTGTCAGAAATGGCAGGAGTTTTTTTGTTTTTCTTTGCCCTTTCAAAGGCTTCCTAACTAAGTTAAAGTAGCACCTTCTTTGGAGAGCGATATGAAAAATACAATTATTTTAGATATAAAAGACCCTGAAAACCTTAACACAAAAGACTTGCCGGATGCTGACATTATTTTGTTTTCAGATGAGTGGGAAAACAGACGATTCCAATGTCAGAATTTTATAGATGGTGCCAATAGAAAACATGAAAGAAGAATTTATGCTCGCAAGTGCATCATTAAGGAGGTGGGCAAACACCTTGCTAGAGAGTTTTTAAAAGAATATCACATCCAAGGAACCAACAAGCTATCTCTGGTTTATTTTGGGATATTTAAAGATGACGAATTGTTAGGAATTCTATCTCTCGGACGACACAGCCGTCAAATTGCTAAAAACAGGGTCGTGCTTGACCGCCTTTGTTTTAAAAAAGGAACATATGTTGTTGGCGGATCAGGTAAGTTATTCAAGCAATGCGTTAGATGGAGTAAAGATAGAAAATATGATGAAATAATTAGCTTTAGTGATAACAGATTAACCGCTGGAAACACCTATGAAAAATTAGGTTTTTCAATAGAAAAAAATTACAATCCAGATTACAGCTACGTTGCAGCAAGCGATCCACCTTTAAGATATAGCAAACAAAGCCAAAAAAAGTCCTCAGTAAAATGCCCAAGTAATTTGACAGAATATGAGTGGGCTAAACAAAGAGGGCTTGAAAGAATTTGGGATCGAGGAAAGAAAAGATGGGTTTATTTGCTCGATCCAGATAAAAGAACATGGCGAGAGGAACGATCAAAACAATGCGCAGAGCAACACTCGCAAGGAGTTTTCAAACACTCTCATGTTAGGGGGTACTTCAAATCATGTAAGAATAAAAAAGACATCTACTATGGGTCTTCATATGAACTTAGATGCTTATACCTGCTAGAACAGGATGATGACATTATAAGATTTGACCGTGTAGAGCCTTTTAAGAACGAAAGCAACAAGTGGAGAAGCCCAGACATAAAAGTAGACTATAAAGATAAAACAATAATTTTAGAGGTTAAACCACAAAGTAGACTAAATGAACCAGAGGTTCTCAAGCAGATATCTGATTCTGTTAAACACGCTGAAGAAAACGGATGGGAATTTAATGTCTGGACAGAAAAAAATTCTGGATTAAAAGACGATTATTCTATTATTAATTGGGCTAAAAAATATATTTTAGCAACAACTGGAGACACTACATGGGTTGAAAAACAAAAAGAGAATAACAGAAGGCGAGCCAACAAGCACTACCACAAGCACATTGCGAAAGACAAGGTAGAAGTCTTTTGTGAATTCTGCAATGAGACCCATGAGCCTCTTCGTCTCACCTATGAGAAGAACATCAAAAGGAATGGCGAATACATCTGCGAGCGATACGGAGGCCATCTGGCTGGCTCTAAGTCCAAAAAGAAGAAAGTAAATCCTTATGCATCAGAAGGCAAAAAACAATGCAATGAATGCAAGGATGTGTTACTACTTGAAAAATTTGGTAACGATAAACACAAATCTGATGGGAAGGCAACCAGATGCAAATCTTGCAGAAACAAATCTAGCAAGACTAAATAGAACATCATGGATACATTCATAAAATATATAGAAAATAAAAAGCAAGAAGATGCAATTGAGCGAATAATTAACAGACTCGCTTATGAAAAAGGATTTGGACCAGAAGATATAGCAAACATGGACGTTAGTGAATTAAACGATCTGATAAAAGATATTAAACCCACACAATCCTGGAGTGATGGCAGATTCGCAGCAATGGTAAAGCAAACTGCTCGCAGTCTCGCTGATGAACTGGACTTGTCTTCTGATTCCAGATAATTGTCACAAACTTCAAACTCATGGGTTTTATTTTTTGCGTTTGATGACTATGATATTGCTCAAGACAGTTTAATCTAACTATTGGAGCAAATTATGAGTAATGAAACAGAGCAAAGCGGCGAGTGTTGTGGCGGATCGCAAAAAGCAGAACAAAGTGAGTGCTGTGGCGACTCACCGCAAGTAGAGCAAATCAGTGAGTGCTGTGGCGACTCACCGCAAGTAGAGCAAGCTAGTGAGTGCTGTGGCGACTCACCGCAAGTAGAGCAAGCTAGTGGATGCTGTGGTGACTCGCCGCAAGTAGAGCAAGCTAGTGAGTGCTGTGGTGACTCACAAGACAAATAATTAAAAATGTACTGAGTCGTAAATTAAAAGCAAAATCAATAAAGCCCAGTCGTTGACTGGGCTTTATTCGTTGCGACTTATAAAAACAAGTTCATAACGAATAAATAATGTAAATTCCTTTATTTGCAGGAGGCAACTTGAAAAGGATTAAAACATTATCAATTATATTTTTGTTATCGTTCTTCATATCAGGAACAATAGCGTTTAACGTTCCTCAAGATTTTAAGAACAACTCAATTCAAGAAGTTGTTCTCAATAAAAAAGTAATTCTTGATCTCCACAATAAAGAAAGATCAAGATATAACAAGTCGCTTTTTTCAATCGATGAAAATCTATCATTAGCTGCACAAAGACACGCTGAGTGGATGGCAAAAAACAAGACTTTAAGCCACACTGGACCTGATAAGTCGAACGTCAAAGACAGAGTGGGACAAGGTTACATAATTTACGGAGAGAACATTGCATACGGACAGAAAACTGAAAAAGAAGTCGTTCGTGCTTGGATGAACTCAAAAGGACACCGAAAAAACATACTAAATAACTACTTTAAGTATGTTGGGTTTGGGTTTTCCAAATCCAAAGATGGCACTATTTATTGGTGCGTCGTATTCGGTGCTTAAATGTTAAAATGTAAAAATATTCTAAATATATCAAATTCAAGTTCGAATGTTACCTTAACCATAACAGCTTGTAAAAGACCAAAAAAACTAGAAAGAATGCTAAAAAGCATTTCTGAAAGTTGTTTAGATAGACACCTTATAAGGGAAATAATATGCATCGATGATGGAACAGACGCTTCTGAACTGGATCGCCTGATTAAAAAATATCCATTTATAAATTGGATAATAAACCCTGCAAGAAACAAGGGACACGCCAATGCTTTAAATGTTCTGTTTAATCAGGTAAAAACTAAATATACTTTTCACATGGAAGATGATTGGGTATTTGTAGAAAAAGGTAGATTTATATCAGAATGCCTGAATGTTTTAAAAAGTAAAGAAAGCATAAAACAAGTCGTCCTCTATAAGCACAGACACTATAATTTAGAGGAAGATATTAAGAACATCAAGTATGCACGAACAGAATCAGGGATATCTGAGTCGGGATACATCGATCATCCTGCTGGACTTTTTTGGAACAAAGATGGAACTCCAAAAGAAGGCAATGAGATGAGTCCTTTGTCTCAAATTTCAATTGAGAATTATTCATCATGGCCGGGATTCACATTAAATCCTTCTGTTTTTGAAACATCTTTGATCAATGAAACTGGAAGGTTTTTGAGTGAAAAATTTTTTGAGGTTAAATACGCTAAAGAATTCCTTAAAAGGGGATACAAAAGTGTCGCACTATTAAAGAATTATGCATACCATACAGATGGCCACTGGGTTCGGAAAACCCCAACAGCTTATCAGCTAAACAAAACAGAAAGGTGACTCATCTAAATGGCGTATTGTCTCTGATGGTGTAAAAATATGGAATATGGGGAGACACTATTTTCATCATCTCTCTAGTTGACTTTTTTTTAAGTTTGATGCGAAATCTACCTCGATCAGTTATAATTTCCGATTTCATATCCAAAAGTTTTAAATAATCAACCACTTCCAAAGTCCCGCTTTCCCCCCAAACGTGAGTATTCATAACAAATCTCCCTCTATCATATCTCCACGAATCAACGCACCATATCGAAAACGCTAAATCTGAAAGATATAGGCTCTCAAGGATATTTTTCGTAATTTCCCTTTTTCCGTTTTTGTAAAATGTGTCTCTATATTCATTAAAAAGAGGATAACACAAAGAGTGCCATCTATTTGTTTTTTCAATAGTAAAAGGCTTACTAGAGGACAAGCAATTCAATTCATTCGATTTGTGCTGAAGCCACTCTGAGTCCTTACTTCGCATAGAAAGATAGCTATTAACGCCACCAGATGGCTGAATTATCGAGGAGCCACCTAAAATTGTTCCTACAATTGTATGCTTTTGACGATGCGTTAGTTTGGGATTTATGATATGAGTCATTAAATTATATATTTATCTTATTTTTTTTTCCAATGGAGTTTAGTTATGCAATTGGAATAATTTTTTTCCAATTGCATGCGGAAAGAAAAAGATAAATTATAGATAATGTAGATTTTTAATTAATTAAAGGAGAATTACAATGGGTGCAACAAGTGTAACAGGAGTTGGTCCTGGAAGTGCAGATGCTGGTGTTAAAGGTCCAGGTAATGGTCGTAATCATTACGTTCCTATGGCAGCACCTCACGTTGTCGCTGCTGGTTCTGGCGTTTTAGCCGGTGGTGCGTTGGAAATCGTTTTCCCTTCAGCATTGGCTGGAAGCGAAAGCGGATATGTTGTCATGCTTACTACAGATAACGCAGTCGCAGGAGTCGGTGCAAAAACCGATGATGGCGATGGCAACTTCTCAGGTTTCGACATTGCAGGAACTGGTACTGACGCCGTTATGTGGATGGTTGTAAACGCTGGTTATGGTCTTAACGCCTAATTAGACGCCGTCTTACATTACTAAACTTAAAGACCACAGCTAACGCTGTGGTCTTTTTTTTGCTAGATAACTAAATAATACCATGAAGATCAACTGGAAAACAAAAAATATTAGAAGCTTAATATTCGAGAGTGTTAAAATCAATACTTTCGTCGGGATTGGTTTTCGCAATTGGCTAGAAGACTATGATGACTATTATGACTATGATGATGAAGAAGAACACGATCCTCAAGAAACGATGGATCGTGACACGGCTATAAGCGGCAGAAGTTTTGCATTCGAAAATTGGTTTGGAGGCAAAGACAGAATTTATATTCCTTTTGAATCAAACTACAAAGGGGAAGAAAGCCCAGAAGGAGATGATAAAGATGTCATCGATTTAATCAATGACTTCAAAGGTGGGGGTAAATATCCTGAGAGTGAAGACGGATACGAAGTGTTAGACTATGCAAAAGGACTGGCCGCACCTAGATCGGAGCCTGTTGACAAGCTTGACACGCCAGATAAATTGCGATCTCATCTTCAAGGAAAAAACTTACCTCCTGAAAAAATTAAAAAAGCTATTTCAAATAAATTTGGCATAGATGAATCAAAAAAGAACGTTTACAAAATTCGTGGAATTTTAGATCAAATAAAAAACCAAGATCAAAAAAGTCTGAAGCGGGAATTAGACAATCAAAATATATCTCAAAGAAGATATCAAAATCGAAGAAACCGCAATAATGAATATTACGACGATATTATAAATTGGTTTGAAATGTCTCCTTCGAGAACCGGCTCTGGTGAATCTAAAAAGTATTTAATTGCGATTTCTAAAAAACCAGAAGATATAGAAAACATGAGCACAGGTAGATCTTGGACTTCATGTATGGAAATAGGAAAAGACAACACTTCTAAAGTATATTGCGAAGTGAAAGATGGCGGATTTATAGCATATTTAATTGAACCAGATGACAAAGAAATAAAAAAACCAAAAGCCAGAGTGTTGGTGAGAAGGTTTGAATCAAAAGCAAGAGGCGAGAAGTCGGTAGCAGTTGTAGAGCCAACTATTTATGGATGGAAAGTTCCTGGATTCGTTGAAGAAGTAGAAAAATGGGTAGATTCCAAACAAGGAGAAATCAAAGCAGGGTTGTATCAGCTAAAAGGTGCCGAATACTCGGACACCTATGATACAGATGGAGAATACATTTCTTCTGACAAAATCGAGGATTTGTGGAAGTTGATAGATCCATGGAGGCCGGATAGTAAATATGCGTTGGAAAAAATAGAACAACTAGACAAAGAAAAGTCTCTTGATTCCGAGTCTATAAAAAGACTTCATGAATTTCTTAAAAACAGAAAAGGAGATTCAGTATGGATTCCCAGTTACGAGAGTCATTTACTTAGGCATCCAGAACTAATAGAAGTTGAAGATCTAACAAAATCAATGGTAGCCAAATCAAAGAAAGCATTAGTCAGATCAATTGACAAACTTTCTCCTGAAGTGGCTGAACAATTGAAAAAAAATATCTATAAAGAAGTTTTAGACGGGCTGGAGTATCCTCCAAAAAAAGATGATAAACGAATGGGCGATAGTGCTTACGTACTACTGGGTCATTATAACGACATGGCAGACCAGCTTTCTATCTTCAGACCCATCCCTGATGAAATGATTAAGAAGATTTACGAACTAGCAGAAAAGTTGAATGAGAGACCAATAAAGAGCCAAACAGAAAAAAGCAACAAACGAAAAATAATTGGCGGGCAGATGGGTCAAGTAATTGGTTCTGAAAATTTTGAAGGAAGGATTCTTCAGAGCTTTGCAAATGCTTTGGTTCAATCAAGCAATCCGGCGGCAAATGACTTCGTAGACAAATATTTGAAATTCCGTGGAGAAGAAGGGTTTGGCCTTGGAAGTCGTTCAATGGGGTATCAAAGCTTACACAACAATCTTTATAAATTGGGTGAAAAAGGAAAAGCATATTTACCCCAGTTGCAAAAAGAGTTAAAGCAAGTTGAAGATAAAATCAAAAAGATAGAACTAGAAACTCCAGGATTAGAACAATCATATGCTGCCGATGCTAACTCTCAAGATGTTAACAAACTCCTCAATCACAAACCTGCCGAATATAAAAACCTCAAAAAATCTGAAGAAGAGTATCGTTATGCAATAGATTCTATTGAAAAGGGATCACTTTCCCAGAAGTACCATCCTTTTTAAATCAATCTCTGATTATCCCAGAATTAGAAAGCACTTCTACCATCTTTATGAGATGCTTGCACATACCAGGCATTTTCTTTGGGTTACTAGATCCAGGATTGAATTCAGCCTCATATTTTCTTGCTTTTCTTCCATATAGAGATTTATTTAAATGATCTGTGTAGTTAAATCTCCATTTGAAATCATTGCAATTACACCTTAGAACCACATCTTGGCTCATGCTAAGAGGATTAATGTTAAAATTTCCTGTTTCTGTTTTCAGTTTCAACGTTTTTGAAGAAGCAGAATCTTCATATTGTACATTCTTAAAGAGAATGATTGGCGAATATTCTCTTCCTTCATTTTGTGCAAGAGATCGCATAAATAAAGTTCTAACTCCTTTATAAGGACTTAAGTATAAATTAGAGATTTGAATTGGCTGAGTAGCATGTTGTCTTTTCGTTGTAGTCGGAAAAGCTTCAACAGTGCTCTGGTACAAATCAGAAACTGATGACTCTTCGATTATCCAATTTTCAAAAGTATGCATAAATGTTCTCTATTCTATGTTTCAAATATATAGATCTAAAACTATTATAAATATTATGACAGAAAACACAGAAAACACAGAAAATGATAAAAACACCTACAACTGCCTAAATTGTGGGATTCCTTTCGTAGTTCCAAGTGGCTGGGAACACGATTACGCAGGGTGTACTAATTGCGGAATGGATTCAAAAGTTAGTGAATTAAGCTTTGCAAAAAAGAATAAAGAAGGAAAGTGGCTAGGAATAATTCCAAAAGACAGCATTCCAATGTATCCAGATGGAACGCCTATGAGAAGGTTCGAAGTTAAAGGGCGTAAAAGGGAAGATGGAACAGTAGAAAAAGGTGTTTTTATAGACGGCGAAAAGCTAGACTGGACAGTGGATGTCACTTCGCTGATGGACGCTAAAAGTATGGGTCCATCCTTTTTCAAAGAAATACAAAAGGACATTGAAAAACACTATACGGAAAGTGTTGGAGAAGTTCTAGGAAGAAAAGTAACAGCATTAGAAATAAAACAAGCAATAAAGGTAGGATGGATTTAAAATGAACGAAGTATCAGGTTACGGATACGAATTTTTAACTGAACTGTTTGGCGGTCCGCTTGATGGCTACAGAGGAACCGTAATGTCAATCAATGACGAGGACCCTCCAGAAATATGGATCGAAAGAATTAGCAAAAAAAAGTCAAACAAGAATCTAGGAACTAGATTTTTAGAGCAATGCACAGGATGTTCTCCTGACGAAAAGGTAGCTGTTTATAAATTTTCTTCCGACTCATTGAAGAAGCAAATATGTTGCTACAAATATGTTGAAACAATGACTTTTAAGAAATATAAAAACAAATATTTAAAGGAACAATAATGAAAACAGCAGACAGACTAAAAAAGCATATTTTTGTTGATGAAAATGCAATTGTAATTGATTTAAAAAAGTCACAAGGTAGTTGGATTGTAGACGAGGAGACTGGAAAACGATACATGGACTGCTTTAGTCAGTTTGCTTCACAACCACTTGGCTGGAATCATTCAAAAGTTATCGCTCAAAAAGATAGGTTGCTTAACGCTGCGATTAGTAAAGTTGCAAATAGCGACATGTACACCAGAGAGTATGTTGAGTTTGTTGAAAAGTTTGCAGAGTTTACACCTGACCACCCATATCACTTTTATGTATCTGGCGGTGCTTTGGGAGTTGAAAACGCACTCAAGGCTGCTTTTGACTGGAAATATCAGCGATGCGGAAGTGAAAAGATGGATGTAATTCATCTTGAGAATTGCTTTCATGGAAGAAGCGGGTACACCATGTCTTTGACAAACAATGGCGATCCTGACAATCCAAAAGTTGTTGGCTATCCAAAATTTGAATGGACAAGAATTCTTAATCCTAAAATTGATTTCCCTATATTAGATGATGCAAATTATTTGAGCGACCTAGAAGGAAGGGAAAAGACATCTTTAGATCAAGCTGAAGCTGCTTTGAAAAATGAAAACGTGGCGGCGATTATAATCGAACCCATCCAAGGAGAAGGTGGAGACAACCACTTCCGTGATGAATATTTAGTAGGACTGAGACAACTAGCTGATCAATATGAAGCGATGTTGATCTTTGATGAAGTTCAAACTGGGGTTGGGCTTACAGGAGAATTTTGGGCATATCAAAACTTCTCCGTAGTTCCAGACATGATATCTTTTGGGAAGAAGATGCAAACATGCGGGTTCGCAGCAAGTGACAGAATAACCACAGAAAAAAATAATGTGTTCACAGTTCCAAGTAGAATCAACTCTACGTGGGGAGGGAACATTGTTGACATGGTTCGCTCAACCATGTACTTGGAAATAATAGAAGAGGATGATTTAGTAAACAACGCAAAATCAGTTGGAAATCATCTTCTTTCAAAACTAAAAGCAATGGGCTTAGATAACGCAAGAGGAAAAGGTCTTTGGATAGCATTTGACCATCCAAATCGTGACCAAGTAATTTCAGATTTATTTGACAAAGGTATGTTTGTGCTTTCTTGCGGATCAGATTCCATCAGGCTAAGGCCACACCTTGACTTCTCTGTTCAAGAGGCAGACTTAGCCGCAGATTTGATATCGCAAGTCGTATAATAAATATTATAAAGCATATGATTAAAATAATTCAATCAAGTCCTCCACATACGAGCCGCAAATTATCGTGCGTCCCCTTAACCATCGAGTTCGGAATGGGATCGGGTGTATGAATTCAGGCATGGTCAGCATCGGAGCCATCTGGCCGGTTTAGGCGGCTTTGGGGGTTATATTTGCAGCAACAGAAGGATTTTTAGGTTTTCTAGCTTGTTGTTGCATTCTGCCTAAGCTTCTCATTGCTTGTTTATCGGTGGGTTGCGGGATTCTTTCAATTCTTTCCATTCTTTAAAACTTTTCATATCATCCCAGGACGCCAGGTGGCAAGGGTTTGCCGATGCCAGCCTGATAGGCATAGATTGGCGATATCTCCCACGGATGCTGTCGCCTGGATTTCTTTTTTGATGCCGGAGTGATATTGCCCGCAACAGCATCATCAGGCTGAGGCGGCGTTGCCTTCATTGCCTTAAGTTCTTGATGGATCTCTTTTGCAACTTTCCCAAACTCCCGATGGTCTCCAGAATTAACTGCTTTTTCCATTCTGGAT
>JAAHTH010000276.1_pt1 | contig 46540 bp, 35 predicted proteins | sample 6116091 | NCBI WGS metagenome assembly JAAHTH01 (sample SAMN13939990, study PRJNA603662) | sponge metagenome | isolation source: marine sponge | host: Mycale hentscheli | place: New Zealand | collected 2006 | reverse complement strand
TTTGGGTAGGTGGCGGTTTGTTAGGGCTGTTGGTCAATCCACTCACGGTTGTGCATGCTCAAGCTGATAACGATCAGTCCAAGTTGGATGCTGTTGATTCGGCGGTTTCAGGACTTTCTCAAGCTGAGTTGATGGAAGCGATGACGCTGACGTCGAGAGCGTTTCGAAGTGCGACAAATCGTGTTACGCCGTCATTGGTTACCATTGAGTCCTACGGTGGTGTTTCGGCAGTCCAGGGCAGGATCGGCGGAATACGAAAACAGGGAGAGGGAAATACGACCGGAATCGTAATCTCTTCCGACGGATATATCCTTACGAGTACTTTTAATTTTATTCAAAGACCGCCGGTGATCTCAGTTATTTTGGGAGATGGTGAACGCCATTTTGCCAAGCTTGTTGGCCGCGATGATACTCGAAAAATTTGTCTCTTAAAAATTGATGGACCGACGGACTTACCAGTCCCGGAAATGGTGGATGAGTCCAAGATCAAGGTTGGTCAATGGGCAATTTCATTGGGGGTCGGTTATGGCGATACCAGTCCGGCGATGTCCACGGGAATTATCAGTGCGAAAAATAGAATTGGCGGTCGTGCGATTCAAACGGACGCCAATATCAGCCCCGCCAATTACGGTGGGCCTCTGGTCGATATCGAGGGACGCGTGCTGGGCATTTGCGTTCCCATGAATCCTCAATCCCAAGCTGTTGGGGCGGGAGTGGAATGGTATGACTCCGGAATCGGTTTTGCGGTTCCGCTGGCCGATGCGGAGAAACTGCTAGATCGGTTGAAAGCCGGAGAATATATTCGACCCGCATTTATAGGAATCCAATCCGGGCCCAATCCGCTTGGCGATGGAATCCTCATTAACAAGGTTAATCCCAACTCTCCCGCAAGCCGACTGGAGTTGGAAGAGGGAGATATTCTCTTAAGCATCAATGACAATCGAGTCAATGATATGTTGCGCTTAAAGCAACTAATCAATCGATTCGAGGCAGGTGAAACGATCCGAATCACCGTAAAACGAAAATCTACGGGAAAAGAGGAAAAGTTGGAGCTGCCTCTGGATCCGCCTCCTACCAATGCAAAAGAACCGCTTGCCGTACCAAAAATTAGATAGGTGAAATGCGAGGCGAGTTATTCAGCGCCGGCGGGGGTGACGCGAATTTTAGCATTATAATTTCCAGTCCAGCGGTAATTTTGCTGAACATAGGAATCCTGTATCGCTATCCCCAGATAGAGTGTTCCTGTTTGCTTGACCACGCCGGAATGTTCTTTACCGATTTTAAAGATCTTTCCCGAGGAACCAATTCTCGCACACAGCGTGCCACTTGAGATTCCTTGAAATTGCCCCTGATTCGTTAATCCTTCCGGTGTTGAAGAGGTGCTCCAGTTCGTCCATTGCACAACACCGTCCGCTTTGATTGAAATCTTATCGCCTTTGGTAACTCGGAGACGCGTGTTGAGCGGGGTTCGCTGGAAGAATGCGTCGGACGCAATTTTCACAGTCTTCTTGGTCGCAGTTACCTTCTCTTGAACGGGGCGATCCGCCATTTTGACATCGCTTAGCTCGACTGTCAGTTGCCCGAATTTACTGTTGACCGTGAAGGTTTCCTGAAGGATCTTTCCAACGATACTAAATTCGGGCGTGTCGATTGAATCGCCCCGGATCAACGCACGTTCCGGGGATTCGCCATTTTCTTCTGCGTCTTCAAATTCCTCTTCAATCGCTTGTCTGATTTCGGATAGACGCTTTTTTTGTTCCGCACTCCCGTCGGAATTAACGTCTTGTAATTGTTCTCTGATTTGAAGCCCCATGTTCGTCAGTTCACGGTGAGCAGTCTCTCGTTTTGCAAAATCTTTATCGCTCAGTTGAGCGATGAGGTTCTTTATTTTTTTATCCAACTCAGGAAAACTATTTAGACCTGGAAACAGTTTTTTGATTCGTGATACCGGAACGTCGAGTACACCAAATTCGGTTTTAATGGAGATGACGTCCATGGTTACCAGGCCTGCCACAATCGAGCCGTCCCACATATGAAACCGAATGAAATTATCGGGAACCTGTTCGGCTGTATTTGCTTGGTTTCCAAGAGCTGGTGCCGTGGCGGGGCTCTCCTGGGCTGCACCAGTATTCGCAGCGAAAAGCATACAAGTTATTATTGTGAGGCCAATGAATTTGTACGGTCGAATTAAATTGACTTTCATGACTTACCTAGTTGGAAATTTAAGGTTTCGCAGTTAGAGGGGAATTCCACAATTTGCCTCGATGGCTTTTCGTGGAGATTGAGATTCATACATGATACAACACAGAATGATTTTACCGCGTTCTTTCTGAATGGGGTAAAGTAGCTGATATTATTCAAAAAAAATTATGGTTTAGAGAGAGCTCTTTTATGACAAATTCAAAATCTAGCCCAGAATTTCAACTGAACTCAATCCAAAACTCAATTCAGGAATTTGGTTTTGACGGTTGGCTATTATACGACTTTCGCGGCTTAAATGCGTTAGCGCTAAAAGTTTTGGGGATCTCGGAGGCTGACAAAGGTTCGCGGCGTTTCTTTTACTTTATTCCCGCGCAAGGCGAGCCAGTGAAACTTGTGCATCGGATCGAATCGTCGGCGTTAGATCACTTGTTGGGGAAGAAAATTGTCTACCTGACGTGGCAGGAGTTACACGAAGGTTTGAGGGAGATGCTTGGAGAGAGTCATAAAGTTGCAATGGAATATTCTCCGGATAATGCCAATCCATATATTTCCCGGGTGGACGCCGGAACGGTTGAATTGGTACGAGGCTTCGGAGCAGAAGTGGTCAGCTCCGGGAACCTGATTCAGTACTTTGAAGCGAGGTGGACGGAAGAGCAGTGGGAGCTTCATGTACAGGCTGATGAACTGAATCAGGCAGCGTTTGATGCAGCTTGGAAGTTGATCGCCGATAGGCTTCGCAGTGGCAAGACGATTCGCGAGGCGGAGGTTCAGGATTATGTGATGGATTATTACGCGGGTCACGGAATGACGACTTACCACCCGCCAATTGTGGGCGTCAATGCAAACAGTGGCGATCCGCATTATTGTCCAGTGCATGGATCTGATTCTGAAATAAAGGAGGGGGATTTTGTGTTGCTTGACATGTGGGCAAAGATGGATGTTCCCGCAGGTGTTTATAGCGATCTGACTAAGGTTGGTTTTATGGGGGAGAACGTCCCCGTAAAATACAAAGAGATTTTTGACATCGTTGCTGCCGCTCGTGATGCGGGAATCGATTGTGCTAAAAGAGCTTTTGCTCAGGGGCGAGACTTACAGGGGTGGGAGGTGGATCGAGCGACGCGCCAAGTGATTGATGACGCTGGATACGGTGATTTCTTTATTCACCGAACGGGTCACAACATTGGGACAGAGACACATGGTAACGGTGCCCACATGGACGATTTAGAAACGAAAGAAGATCGACTCGTTCTTCCGTTGACCTGTTTCTCGATTGAGCCTGGAATCTATCTCAAAGAATTTGGAATCCGCAGCGAAATCAATGTCTTTATCAATGTAGATTCAGAAATCAAAGTCACAGGTGGAATACAAACAGAGGTCACGCCGGTGTTGAGTCAGTACTAACCGTGTGACGCCGGGAGAGTTCAATATTATTTCGCCATCAAGAAACCGGCGATGAAGCCAACGAGAATACCAATGGAGAGACAAACGATTGCGGTCACGAACAACGCTGACATAGAAAAGGTGATTGCATCGTCAATTCGACCCGCCGATTTGTATTGCTCAACTGTGGAGAGCGGGGGCGGAGGTTTGTTGTGCTGACCTGAGATTGAATTGTCATCGGACATCGTTCCATGGATGCTGCTTTGCGAGGTGTCGCTAATTTCGTGCATCGCCATTTCGGTAACGGCATCGTCGGGATCGGTGTCTTGGGCATCAGGTGATCCAATCGGTGCGGGCATCCAGCGAGGTCGGTCGCCCATCTCTTCTCGAAGCAGCGGGCTGTCATCGGCCGCCCATGGAGCGAGGCGTTCGGCGACTTCTTCGGCAGACTGAATGCGTTCTTTTGGATCTTTTTCCATCATGTCGCCAATCAGGTCAACAAAGTCATCACTGACTTCTTCGTTGAACCGTCTTGGATGCCATGGCGTTTCTTCGAGATGTCTCCTGGCTTTACTTTTTGGTGTCCCGCCGGGAAATGGAACTTTGCCTGTGACAGCGTAGTACAAAGTACAACCCAGTGAATAAATATCACTGGCACTGGTGATGTGTTGTGGCGTGCGAATTTGTTCGGGCGAGAGATAGTCAGCTGTACCGACGATTTTTCCCGCTCTCGGATCGGTGGCGTCGTTAAGGTAAAAAGCTAATCCAAGATCAGAGAGCTTGGAAACACCATCGGGGGTGACGAGGATGTTGCCCGGCTTGATATCGCGGTGAATTAAATCGCGTTCGTGTGCATGTGCGAGTCCTTCCGCAGATTGCTTAATAATGTTAGCCGCCTGCTGAACGGACAGTTTGCCTTTCGAGCGAACGAGTCGTCTGAGATCTGTCCCCGGAATATATTCGACCACAAGGTAATGAACGTTGCCGTCCTCACCTGCGTCGAAGGCTCTGACAAGATTGGGGTGATCCAGTTTTGCCTGAGCTCGAATCTCGCGGCGAAAGTTCTCGATTGCCTCGGGCGTTGTTTTGTGGAGCGGTAATACTTTGACTGCAGACTCTCGGCCGAGCATTTCGTGTACAGCTTTGAAAACCTGTCCCATCCCACCTTGACCGATCCAGTCGGTGATGATGTAGGGGCCTAAGTTTAATTTGGTTCGGCCGGTAAGTAATTGATCCGCCTGGTATGCCGAAATGACTTTCATTTCAACCAGTTGCTGAGCGATTTTCTTTTCACTGAGTGTTGCCGAACTTGACGAATCGCTCTCTGGCGCTTTCGCTAATTCGTTCATTGCATGCCGCAATTGATCTTCGGTCACCAGTTCGCTGGCGAGAGCAGTATCGCGAAAATTAGTTTGGGTGGTATTCATACAAAACTCAATGCTTCAACCGCAACCGTCGACCGAATATTATGGGTGAGAAATATGGGTTGCTGGGAAACTAGGAACAGAATTTATGATAACGAATACCGATCAATGTTCCACCAAGATGGTGTTTCCGCTTGAAACGATTGTAAGACCCGGTTCGTGGGGTGTTCAATGGACAGTTCACGGGAATGAAGTGCAATGCCGCGTTTGAATGGGAGTTCGCTTCCGTATTTCCGATCCCCCAGAATGGAGGCCCCTGCGTTTTCGAGCTGGACACGAATTTGATGTTTTCGACCAGTTTCGAGTTTGATTTCCAGTAATTTGGTGGGAGATCGGCGGTTGTTTTTTTCAGTTCCAATGGTTTGGTAATTCAGCCGTGCAATCTTTGCTCCAGTGGGGTTTTTTTTCCCATTGGGGACGACGGTCATTCGGTGAAGTGATTCGTTTTTAATTACCCAGTCTTCCAGCCTTCCGCTGTCCTCCTGCAAGACGTCCGGAATGATTGCCCAGTAGGTTTTGTCGGCCGTTCGGTTTCGAAACTGCTCAGACAGCCGACCCGCAGCTTTTGAGGTTTTAGCGAGGACGATGACGCCGCTCACAAACGCATCGAGGCGACTAACGATCCCAAGATAGACGTTTCCTGGTTTGTTGTATTTCTTTTTGATGTATTGCCGAGATTGGGTTAGCAAACTTAACTCGCCTTCCTTAACTCCCATTGTTGGCAATAATGGCGGTTTGTTAACAACCAGCAAGTGATTGTCTTCGAACAGGACATTTAGTTTTTCCGAGCTTGGCCGCATCGTTTTTCAATCACAAAATTTTCTGGCATTCCTTATTAGATAGCCGTTCCACAAGATTAGCACATTAAACCGGCATGACCAACCAATCCAACGAGTTCTCCCTGATTCTTGCGAGCCAGTCGCCGCGCCGTGCGAAATTGTTAGAGAGTGCGGGATTTCAATTTATTATTGATGCTCCAGATGATTCTGTAGAGAGAGGTATTTGTTCGAAATGCTCGCCCGAGGATCTTGTTTTGCAATCTGCTTTTCTTAAGGCGCGAGCTATCGCTTCCAAATACGATGGCGGAGTAATTATTGCCGCTGACACTGTTGCGGAATGCCAAGGGGAAATCCTTGGTAAACCGGTTGACCGAGAGCACGCGGAGAAAATGTTGACCTTGATGAGCGGGAAAAAACATCGTGTGTTAACCGGCGTTTGTCTCTGGAAAAAGCCAGGTGATTTTCACCGCCTTCATTTGGAGCAATCTGTCTTGGCGATGGATGTTCTTAAAAATCAACAGCTAAAAGAAATCCTCGACTCTGACAATTGGGTCGGTAAGGCGGGAGCCTTTGGGTATCAAGATGGCCTCGATTGGCTTTGCCTTGAAAGCGGACTCGAATCAAATGTTGTTGGGTTACCGATTGAGCGACTCAATGAATGGATCGGTGAACTATTAGAAATGAACTAGTGAGAGAAATGCCGTGATCACTTTTTGCGAAGCTAATCTCTAGGGAATTGATCGAGGATTTGCTGCCGATAAAGTTCTTCTGAAATTTCATCGTAAGTGATCAAAGACGTCACGCGAATTTTCATTGCATTTTTTTTACCATCGGCGATTTGAGGCCCAGAGGCGATACGTGCAAGTTTGCCAAGATTGCGGCGCCGCGTACCATTTAGTTTTTTTAAATCTCTGGTGAGCGAACCGGTCCTTTGTTGAGCGGCGAATTGGAGCCTGGAAATCTCGTCACTGATGCTTCTCAATCGAAATGAGTATCCATTCCAATCGCTTCGTTTTTGTGAAATCTGAAATTCAAGGCTTCGAATTTCAACCCGTGGATCATAAGTCCAAAATTGGCTGACGGGGCCAAGGTTTAAAATGGCGAGTTGTTCATAGAGATAGAGAAGTCTGTTTTCGCGTTGTTGAATTTCAATCGAGGTAGCCAATTGTTCCTGCTCGATTTGAGAACCTTGGCCCTCCAGTGTCGAGATTCTAGCATTCGCGTCCTGCCTGACGCGTTCAATTTCTTCGGAAAGTTTTTGTTCTGAATCTGATAAACTTTCGTTTTCTCGATTTAGTATCTGCTCTATTTTTTGGTCACGCTGCGCGACTTTTGCAAGTTCCTCATTTTTCTTTTGAGCTTGGTCTTTTTTGATCTCTGTATATTTTTCTTGGACTTCTGTTCGACTCGAATTGAATTCTTTAAGGTGATTCTGGGGTGCTGTATTGGTAATAAATTGAGTCGTTGTGAGAAGTAAGTTCTGATTCACGCGGTGGGCGACTGGCCCCTCCAGATAACCGATCAGCCTTCCTAGTCGAGAATAAATTGAAGATTTAATTTCGACTGAGAGGTCAGCGTTGGCAATCAACCGTTGGTTTAAAGAACGTATTGAAACCAGCGAATTTTCAAAGTTATCTTCCAAGGCGTTGAGCCAAGCTTTCAGCATCCATCCATCGAGATTGTTTGGAAAGGTCTTCGTGATTTGTTCTGCAACAAGTTTTGCCTCGTTTGTTTTATTTTGTTGCAGGCGATTCACGGCGTAAGCAATTGAAACGACTGCCGGAGGCGAATTCAAATTTTCATAAAATTTTTCAGAGGCGAGAGCATTTTGTGGGGTTCGCCCCCAATACTCGTTCAGAAGAGTTTGGATGCATTGGTCGGCATCCCCTTGGATCGGTTGCTCGGGGGGACTTAGAAGTTGATAAGCCCCTGCCGTTGTATTCCATAACAACAAAAGTGCTATCACATATGGGATTCGTCGCCCTCGCTGTTTCAAACAGCAGTGCTTTGAAAGGAAGATGAAAGTGTTTTTTAAATTGTCCACAACTGTTTTGACCCGTGTTGATTCGCCCAGACCAATTATCGGAAGCATTTTTTTATAATCAAGCGCGCCAGGAAAGTAAGTCTGGCGGTTTGGGGCGATTGGGTCGGCAGTGGTGTTGTTTGGAGCGTAAATAATCAGCATTGACTAAAAATTTGATACGGGACAAATTCAGGCTAGGTGGCTCTGTATTTTAAGCGGAGTCGCACAAGAATTCACTAACCAGAGGTGCACGGATGCTCATTTTGGTATCGCAATTAATTGAAAATTGTTTCGGGCTTATCAAGCGAAAGCTTGAATCGATCATCGTCTTGTTGGTACTTGGATTTCCTCTGTTGGGGTTTGCCCAGCAAAGTGAGTTTGAGTTTTCTGCGCCACCCCTTCCGGGAGAGACCATCGGGATGCGTTCCGATGAGCCCGTTGGGCGGGCCAGCGGTTTTCATCAACAGTTGAGCCCGAAGCACGTTTCGACACCTGGTTTGGTTTCATCTCTTTCGATAGGTGAGCAGGAAAAGGTCGCTACCCCCGCTGTTTTATTAGATTCGATTGGGGCTCCCGAACCACCTAAAGACCTTTTAATGCCGGAGGGGCCGACCGCGAAGAGTTTTGGAGAACCCCTTGCTAATGATCTAAGAGCAGAAGTGGCGGAGCGAAAGTCGGATTCAGGTGTGGTGGCTGCCAATATTGAGATGGCGATTGAAGAGTCACCGCTGTCGCCCAGTGGCACGTTTGTGCCAATTCAAAAAAATGGAGTGACAACTCAACAGCCCGCGGCTCAATTTACTGCCGACCGTTTACGTTCGGAGTTTCTGCCAGCATTAGATAAAGACCAATTTAGATCGGCTAAAACCCAGGTAGCGCCACCTTTGAATAGGCCGATGCAGGAGGTTTTGACGGCATCTGAGATTCCAACCCATGCTCCCGTCAAAACGAATTTTTCTGCCTCCCAAGGACAAGACAGCGCTGTTCAACTCGCAGGTTTTTCCGAACCCGTTTATAAAAAAACTAAATCTATCCCACTCACTGCAAAAGAGTTGATCTCTAGATATTCTCTGGAAGAGTATGCAAATCCCCTGCCAGGCCAACCCGTTAATTTGGTGGATTTCTTTCAGCAACCCCTCTCGCTGGAGCGCCGCAGTATGCTGGTGCGACAGTACTGGGAGACGTATTTTGATTGGGCGAACTATGTTGCTGCTGAACGATACAGCCAGTGGCTAAAACGAGTGCCGGTTCCGGAATCAACTTCGGAACAGGCTTTGCTAACCGCAGTAGAAGCGGTCGTTGCCAACGATGTGATGGCAGCGGAAGTTAAGTTGTTGAAATCACAGGCAATGCTCGCTCAGTTTTGGCCTGTTTTAAGTCAAAACTCGGTAAACCCTATCCCCAATGATTTGCCTTTAATCCAGCGGTATAACACAAACTATGAACTTTATCTTTCGCGGCGACTGGTGCCGTCCAAATTTAGAGGGATTGATCAGGTACTTCCTAAAATGCTTGCTCTTATTGAAAGGCGAGCCGAGGCGGTGGGATACTCGAAATCTGCTGCCGATCGAATGTTGGCCCCCACTCAGAGCCAACATTTGCTTACCACTCTCGAGGCTGGAAAAGTCTTTTATACAGCGGAGTGTGATTTGATTGACTCGGTAGTTAGTTACAACCGCGCGATTGGTGATTATGCCCTGAGCGTTGCTACTCAGCCCAAGTCAGCAGCGGAGGTTGTCGAGATGTTGATTGCTAAAGTTCCGGTCAGTTCAACAACTAAAAATGTGATTCCAGCTGATGTGAATCCTCCCGCCGAAGCAAATGCGAGTGATGTTTCGACCTCGGTAATTAGTAAACCAAAAGCGCCGACGGTAAGCATTGCAAAAGCAATGGACTTTACTGGTCAACGAGCGTCAGGCGATACGCAAGCGGGAACGACATCGGTATTGCAGGCGAAGAAAGACGCTCAGAACCTGGACACGTTCGTGCCACCTGAGTCAGACATTATTTCAGGTCGACGCCCAGTCCCGATTGGTGGTGTCGGCGCTAAACCCGTTCCCCTGCCCAAGGTTACAGAATCGGAATCAGGTTTTTCACTATCACCGGCGAGTAAGCCACCTGTTTTGAAATCCCCTGAAGCAAGAGCACCAGATGCTTCGAGTGGATTTATGCCTCCCACTGGATTCAAGACGACTCCGACTGTCGACGATAATCAGTTTTCGAATCCCCCAAGTGAAAAATTTAAGACGGAAGACAAACCTTCCATTTCTCCCCTTAGTCCAAGCAGGTTTCAGCTCCCCGGAAATACAGGAACTGGGGCGAATGGTACATTGAAACCGGGGGGATTTACTCCTCCGAAGTTTTCCGCCCCCGGATTTAATCCTTCGATTCAAGAGTAACACTGCTCACAAGGCTAGCTATCTTCACAAAACGCTTTGCATCAGACATGCCTGACGCGTTTCCATTGCTTTTCCATTCGCTGAGGAGAAATTTTCACAATGGTTCCGAGGGGTTGAGCGAAAAGAGAAACTCTTAATTCCTCGATCATCCATCGGTAAGTTTCAAGCTCTGGATCCACGATGCCGTGGTTCATGTGCAGGGCGGTTTCGCTACGGTAGCGTTCCCAGTGGTGGCCAATCTCTTGAGTATGGATTCGGTCTTTTTCTATCGATGCGGCGTCGATTTTATCCATTCGATAATTCATCGCTTCAAAATAGCGGGGGTATTGTTCAAGCCAAGGCCACGGTGTTTCTGATAGAAAGCATCCAGATTTCAGTTCGGCAACTTGAGATAAAATGTCGTTTTGCGCATCGGTGAACCGCGTAGAAAAACTCTCGAGCTGTAAGTAGAGTTCGTGAGCGGCATCTGCAAGTTTGGGTAGCCATTTGGCAACACTTTGACTGGCAATGCTGATTCGTTCGACCGCGTTGACCTGAAGTAAATCATATTCCTCTCGTGCTCTTGGAATTTTGTTGCGGTCAACGAATGCGATTCTGGCTATCAAATCAGACAGTTGATTTTTTAAGTCTCCGGCTGCGATAATTTTCGACAATGGTACGGCGTGACGGTTTAATTCAGGTAGCCAATTTACTTGTGACTTAATTGACTTTTTATTCGTAATGCGGAATAACCGCACTAATCCTTGGCGCGTGGTTTGTTCACTAGCATTGGTTGAGTCCGTGAGCCGCAGGCCCACCCCATTTTTTTGATCCAAAATAGCAGGATAAGAAGCCAGCTGCGTTGCGCCTCGTTGAATGGTGATTTCTTTTGGGAAGTCCTCCCAGCACCAATCCTGAAGGCCATCGCGATTCCAATTGGAGTCTTCAACTTCAACAATGTTACTCTTAAATTCGTCGCCGAGTTGTCCACGAATGTCGGCGATGGACCGCCCCTCTGCTACAACCTGCCCCGACTCGTCCACGACTTGCATGTTTACCTTCAGATGGTCTTCCATTTTTTCTGTTTTGAACATCTCGGAAGTAATTGGAATTCCACCAATTTTTGTAAGTTCCCGGGCAACGGCATTGAGGAAGATTCCCTGCCCAAAGTTGATGTCTTGTGCTACCCGTTTTGCTGTGTCCGGGGCGGGGACAAGATTGCGGCGGACCGATTTGGGTAAACTGCGAATCAGCGATTTGATTCGAGTTTCACGCAGTCCTGGAATGAGCAGGCCAGTTTGAGCGTCATCCAGTTGACCAACTCCCTCGAGAGGGAGTTGGATGGTGGCTCCGTCGTCTTTAGCACCCGGAGAGAAGCGGTATTGAATAGGGATTTGCATGGAACCGACTTGAACTTGATCGGGGAACTGTTGGCCGACGTCAGCGATTTCAGAGGATGGAAGTACGTCCGTTCGAGTCATTCGCAGACGTTGATCGAGTTCTGGCGAATCTTTGATCAATCGCTTTAGGCTGAATCCATCTACCACCGATTCGGGTAGTTTGTCTTGATAGAAATTGATGATGTCGTCATTGTTGACGATCAAGTCACGGTCTCGCGTTTTTGCAGCTTCGGATTTTACCTCTTCGAGCAGCCACTGATTGTGTTGATAGAAATCTTCAGAACCTTCAAATTCGTTTCCCACGAGTCCACGTTCGATGAAGAGGTCGCGAGCCAATTCTGGATCGATTTTGGTGTAGTTTACTAACCGGCCCGCGACGATAGGCAGTCCGAATAGCGTGACGTGTTCAGAGGCGATAACCGTTTGCTTCTTTTTACTCCAGTGAGCGTCGGAATAGCGTCGCTTGACGAGGTGTTTTGCGAGGGGTTCGATCCATTCAGGAGAAATTTTTGCAATCGTCCTGCCGTATCTGCGCGAGGTTTCGACGACTTCCGCCGCGACGATCCATTGCGGCTTGGACTCGAAAATTCCTGAGCCCGGCCATAGATGAAATTTGATATTTCCAGCGCCTGTATATTCGTGACGATCACCCGCCAGCGCAATTCCGGATAGCAATCCCGATAATAAACTTCGATGAATTGCGTTATCGTCGTCTTTTCGAGAACGAGTTTTCAGGTTCTGGTCACTGGCCATCGAACGAAGTTGGCGATGGATGTCTTGCCATTGCCGCATCAGTGAATAGGACAGGAAGTTTTGTTGGCAGGCTAGTTTTAATTTAGCGCGGGAGAGATCACTTTTGAGTTGGTGAAAATAATCCCAAAGCTTTAAGAGGCTGAGGAAGTCGCTTTTTTCATTCCGGAATTTTTCGTGTTGTGTGTCGGCGGCCTGGCGGCGTTCTGGAGGTCGAACACGCGGGTCTTGCAGTTCTAAGGCAGCGGCAATGATTAAGATTTCACTGAGGCAATTTTCATCGTCGGCTGCAAAAATCATTCGTCCAATTCGCGGGTCCACGGGCATCCGAGCCAGCGACCTGCCAAGAGGCGTTAGCTGACGTCTTTCATTGACTGCGCTAAGTTCGAATAAAGTTTTAAATCCGTCTCGGATCGCTTCAGTGCGAGGTGGATCAAGAAATGGAAATTCGTCGATCTTTCCAAGTTTGAGTGCGAGCGTTTGAAGAATTACGGACGCAAGATTCGTTCGTCTGATTTCGGGCGTGGTAAAATGCGGCCGTGATTCATAGTCCTCTTGACTGTACAGTCGGACGCAAATGCCTGGTCCAATTCGTCCGCACCGCCCTGCCCTTTGGTTCGCAGAAGCTTGTGAGACCGACTGGATTGGCAATCGCTGGACTTTGCTGCGCGGAGCGTAGAAGCTCATTCGTGCAGTTCCAGTATCAATAACATAGCGAATGCGTGGCACCGTGATCGAGGACTCTGCGACGTTGGTTGCGAGAACAATTCGCCTTTTTTTTCCTGGTTGAAATATCTGGTTTTGCTGGTCGGTTGAAAGCCGTGCATAAAGAGGCAGGATTTCAGTTTGACGTCCAGGTAGATGGGCAGCTCGTAGTTTTTTGTTCAACGAGCGAATGTCGCCCTCTGTTGGCAAAAATACAAGCATGTCTCCATCATCGAGTGAGGCTAATTCGCGACACACACGCACCGTATGTTCTTCGATTTCAGTTTTCTCTCGACCAATTTTGCTAACTTCCTCAGGAGGTTGATAGCGGATTTCGACCGGGAACGTCCTTCCCTCGACCGAGATGATCGGTACGGGGTTATCTTCGCTCTGGGTAAAATGGTTGGCGAAGCGCTGCGTGTCGATGGTTGCTGAGGTAATGATCAGACGGAGGTCTGTTCGTTTAGCGAGGATTTTCTTTAAATAACCTAGCAGGAAGTCAATGTTTAATGAGCGTTCATGGGCTTCGTCGACAATGATCAAACTGTACTGTTCAAGGAACCGGTCACTTTGTGTTTCCGCTAAGAGAATTCCGTCGGTCATCAATTTAATGTAGGTTCGATCTTGAGTTTGATCTGCGAACCGAATTTTGAACCCAACCTCTTCTCCAAGGGGGCGCTTGATTTGATGGGCGATTCTCGCTGCAACGCCTCTCGCTGCGATACGTCGAGGTTGCGTGTGCCCAATGATCCCACTCGCTCCAAACCCTGCTTGAAGGCACATCAACGGCAGTTGTGTCGATTTTCCGCTACCCGTTTCACCACTGATGATAACGACCTGATTGTTTTGAATGGTTTCAATGATCTCATCGCGACGCTCGAAGATCGGCAGCGACTGGTCAATCGACGTGGCGGGTAAATTTTCTTCTCGGTTCCGACGCTTCGCGATTGAATGAGCGAGCTTTTCTTGTAACGAAACGAGTGCTGCTTGATTGAGTTTACCGCCTGCTTGCTCACTTTGGAGTCTGCGGATTTCCCGTTTCAGCCGAAACTGGTCGCGCAGCATGGCCGAGGTTATTTGGTTTTCGAGAGAAGAAATCGGAGAGTCCACGTTTGATCAGCAGTGGTTGCGAGTTATTGAGGCGGAGAGGGAAAGATTGTATCACCAAAGAGGTACATTAGCTGTCGTGGGTTCGAAATGATCAACCCCTAAATCGTCATTCGGGCACTGGGAGACATCGTCTTTACTGTTCGGCCCCACCCTCAACATGGCCACTCAAATTATAGCAAGCCGAGTAGGGAATGCTGGCGGCTAAAAAAGAAGCAGCGCCAGGTGTTTTTCGTCGCTACCGATACCTCGGTAGCGGAATGCAGGAGTTACTTAAGATCAGATTCAAAAGGAAGCATTGGAGCATCTTCCGTTTCAAATTGGAGATCCACGACCGTGTCGAGTTGGCGAGCTTGTGGGGCATTCCCCTTCGAGCTAATCCAAAGTTTTTGCGTTTTTGATCCCTCTGAAGTTGATTTTACCAAGTATTGAATGGTTTGAGTCTCTTCAGCAGCAAGGCTCGGAAGACTCCAAGTTCTAGTACCGCTTGGGGAAGCGTCTTCATCGGAAGGGAATTCAAGGCCGAGGGGTAGGGTGATTTGAATGCTCAGATTTTTTTCGGTTTGCGTTCCCGGATTGTGAAGCTCCAGTTGAAATTCACAAACATCGTTCAGGCCCATGGTATCAGGTCCAACCAGTTTTGTTTCGATTGGAGTTTGTCCGATGATTGTTGAATCCGCAGAGTTGAACGCGACACCCTCTAGCATTTCATAGGATTTAGTTTGCCCGGAAGTTGCTTTGTAAATCGCTTGTTCCGCTGAGTTAGCTTGGCTGGAAGAAACAATCGGTGGAACAGTAATTGTTTTTAAAACTGCGGCTGGAGCGGGTTCGGCCAGCGTGGGGGTCGCGTATTTCGTGAAATTCAAATCGGTTTGGGAAGCGTTTAATTCGGCTGCGTTTTCGCTCGTTAAAACCGAGGCAGCGGGCGAGACTATCTGAGCCGTTGGCTGAGTAGAATTTTCTGAGGTCTTGATTGTAGATTTGACAGAATGCGTTTCTACTAGATTGGGTTGTCGTGAAACTGTTTTCGAAAGTGCCGCTACTCGCTTGGGGGGCACGGGGGAGTCAGAATTGAAAAATGGGTTGCGCTGAAAGCCCGGACGTGTTTCAATCGGCTTTGGTGGAAGTGGGCTGATTTGATTGGAAACAAGCTCACCTGGAGTTTTTTCAAGTAAATGGGCAACTTCCGAAGTAATGTGTCGGCCATCAGGTTTTTGAGTTAGTCTGATTTTGTAATTTTGAGCTACCGAGCCATTTTGAATTGGCGTGACTTCGATGACTTTGACAGAGTGAGGAACACGTAGTTTTACTGAAAACTCGTCCGGTGAATTTTCGTCTACGCGGTCAACATCCACGGAAACACCATCTCCTTCAAAAAATCCTTCAGCCGGGGGACGGACAATTACGGTCGGTAGGGCGGTGTTGGTTTTAGTGGGTAGCGGATTCGTTTTCGCAGCAGCAACCGGTTTTGATTGCGGGGGAGTGGTTGGTAAATCCTCCATCGTGCCGGAGGTTTGCTGGTTTACCGCAGTTTGAGCTTCAGGTGCTGATACAGAGAAATTGGCATGTTGATTTATGATTCGGCGTGGCTGTCCAGAAGCTGTTTGAGGATCCTTGACGGGTTCGAAATTGATCAACTTGGCAGTCGTTCCCGACGCTTCCAGCGCCAGAGACTCGGTTGCACCTGTCAGCAAGACGGCCGTACTGGAAGACTGAGCAAAAGCACTATTAGGGGCCATGCCGACAACGGTGAGGCAGACCGATAAGAAAGTGAGTGCAAGAGGATTTGTCCAAATTGACATTATAATTTCCACAGTTCCAGTTAGATGGAATTGAAATTCAGTTTTTAATACAACTAGTTTTCGCGAATGGGGTTTTCAGGGCTTTTATCATCGAGCGGTGTAACCACCTCTGTTACAAGCTCGCATTTGCCTTGAAATTGGTTTTCCATTCCCACTGTAATTTGCTGCTTATTGCGACCGATTGCATTGGATTGAGCTCGAAATCGGATGACGGTCTCTGATTCACTTTCGAGGCGATCGATTTTCCAGGAAACAGTTCGTCTTACTTCATCGATCCAGCTGACACGATCGAATCCAGTCAACAGAAGGTTGTTGGAAATTTGCATTTGAACAATGATGTTTGTCGCGGCTTGGGATGAGGGGTTACGAACTTTGATTTCAAAAAGATTAGGCTGATTGAGGAGTGTCACGGTCGGAGTACCGGCTGTGATTTCAATCATCCTTGTTTCGGCGACTTCCAATGGTTGATTTAACGGTGTCGATGCAAGACTGAACGTTGGTGGATTGCCTAATTGGGATGCATCCTCGGCGATGGCTGGAAAGGTCATGGTTGTGCCAAATTCAAATTCGAGTTGGCTAGGTCGATCCGGCTTAGATTCGGTTTGAATTGCATTCGAAGTCAGTGGTGATCGTGTTCGGGGAAAAGGGCTGAGCAACGGCTTCAGACCCGGGTCGGAATAAGTCGCATCTGGTTCGTAATAGGCTCTGGCATATCCTCGAGCAGTTGGCTTGGAGGCTTCAATTCGCGTCTGAATATCGGAAGCGTGTGTTGCATTCGACGGGAGGGAACGCGTGAATGCGTTGGAGATGGTCGTCGGTTCCGGGGCACTCACCGGCGCATCATTGGGCTGATTCACGTCCTGCCCAATCGAACGGTCGCAGAGACCCGCAGCGATCATGGCAAACAAGATTGAGAGGATGAAGCGTGACATAAAAACCGTATTTCGGAACGAAAACAGGCGAACGTTCCCCCTTTGGTTTGGGGTGTACAATTCTGACAATCGGAACAAACGGAACCACTTGCGCAGTAAAACCGATACATCCCTACTGGAGATCGCAAACGGAGGCGGACTTATCCTCAAAACCCGCAAAGTTTAATGCAAACCGCTAGCAGTTTGGGCGACCGCTGGATGCGGATGCGGTAGCTAGATCTTTCAGGGTTTGTTTTGGGGGGTGACCGAACGTGTCGAGCGAGTTGCGATACTAATCGATAACCCGGACAAAATGGTGAGGAGAGAGGCCTGTTTCTCTTTCAGATCCCTGCCAGATCTACCTGGCTTTCCGGAATGATCATCCAAATAAATCGATGGCTATCGTCAGGTGGCTTTTATTTAATTTCAAGGAGGAGCAGCACAATGCTTGTACTTAGTCGAAGGAAAAAAGAGACCTTCGTGATCGATGGACGTATTGAGTTTGAGATTTTGAATGCGGAATCGGGTTCGGTTCGGATCGGCATTCGCTCGCCTAATTCCGTGGAAGTTCGCCGTGGAGAGCTGTCGCTTTCCGCCCCTGTTGAGTCGGTTGAACGTTCTTCAGGTGAGGAGCGTCCGCTTGATCCGAGTTCCTGCACCGAGGGCTTGGCTGGCTTAAATTCGCCAAAAGAATTGAGCCAATTGCCTAATCCCTTCGTTACGATGGATGATTGAGGTTGCAATTTTCTCGTTTAATTAGCTAGGATTCTCTGTTTATCCCGTGCAAAATTTCACATCTGCATAAGCCCTAAGGCAGTCAAGAAATGCTGAAATCAAAAGAATCCAAGAACGATGTTTCTACGGATGAAATCAACAAGATCATTACGATGAGGCTTCAGGATATTCGTCCTGTGGCGTGGGAAGAGGATATCTCTCGCAATACGCTGGACACCAAGCCTTTTGAAAATTTAGCTCCGCCGAGTGAGATGGAGGGATCTGGTCTCGATAATCCCATTCGCTTGCGTGCGATAGAGTCGCTAATTGGGACAACAGATATCGGGGAATATGTTTCCCGGGACAGTTTTCCAATTCCGTGTGCTGAGGATCGTGAAGGATATACGCCTGGATTTGATGGAACTTATTGGCTGAGCGGGTTTGAGGACTACCTCAAGATCATGGAAATCGTCAGCAAGTTCTCAATGAAGCCGAAGGCGGTGTTTGATTTTGGATGTGCCTCGGGCAGGTTGATTCGCCATTATGCGGCGCAGACGGATATTCCTGAAATTTGGGGCAGCGATATCAACGCGCGGCATATTCGCTGGCTTTACGAGAATTTGCCACATACGGTAAAACCGATTTTCAACCATTGCATTCCGACCTTGCCGATTCCCGATAAGTCAATTGATGTCATATCTGCTTTTTCTGTCTTCACCCACATTGATACGTTTGAAACATGTTGGTTGGCTGAATTACGTCGCATTATGTCTGACGACGGGCTGGCGTATATCACAGTCCACAACGAAGATACGTGGGATTTAATTCGCGACGAAGTCGATAATGAGAATAATCGTCTTGTTCAATCGATGCTGCGTATTGATCCATCGGTCCGAGAAGCTTTGCAAGGTCCACTTCCGGATACTCGAACGGTTTACCGATTTTCTCAGTCTGGGCCTTATCGGGCGCAGGTGTTTCATTCGAATAATTATTTGCAGCAGGTTTGGGGACGCTTTTTCGAGATTGAAGAAATCCTCCCCGGTCACCATGTCCGTCAGACCGTGTTGGTATTACGGAAGAAGTAATATCTTTCTCGGGTAAGCTAAAAAAGTAAATTAGCGTTTGTTTTTTTGAGATTTGACGGGGTTTGCAAGTTAAATGGATGAGACAAAAAGTCTGCAGGATCAATTTGCTCCGAATTTAATTTGTTTCGGTTGCGGCCCCGCAAATGAAAAAGGCCTCCAAATTAAAAGTTTTGTAAGTGGTGATAAACTCATCGCCACTTACAAGCCTCAGCCATATCATTTGGCGTTTGAAGGAATGGTCAACGGTGGCATTATTGGAACCTTGCTTGACTGCCATTTAAATTGGACTGCAGTTTGGCATCTGATGCAGCGAAATCAATCGGCTGTTCCCCCGTGTTGCGTCACAGCAAAATACGAAGTGACGTTTGAAAAACCAACTCCGTCAGAAACTGAGTTGCAACTGGAAGCGTGGGTTGTGGATTCATCGGCTAGAAAAGCAGTTGTCGAGGGAACGATTGGAATCGACGGCGAAGTGACGGCGCGATGTCGTGGAACTTTTGTTGCTGTTAAATCGGATCATCTGGCGTTTCATCGCTGGTAGTGCAGGCTATCGCCGCGCACGCTTACGATACGTCTCGAGATTCCGGCTCTCTTTCGACCGCCAGCAGTGATTTCTTTGAACCAACCTAAAATCGACGTTAATTTAAAGCCGAATAGTGACGACAACTAACAAGCGGACAGTCGCTTAGTGCTGAAGACGGTTCTTAATTAATTTTCGGCACTGGGAAAACCGGGAGACTCGGTCTACGGTTGCGTCGCAATACAAAATAGTTTCGTGCAGAATCGTGAGCATCATTCCCTGACCTAGATTCCGGGAATCACAATCAACCAAGACTCAATCCGAGAATTGGTCGATTACGATGTTATCACGGAGTGCACTTCAAGCACGGCCGACAACAAAAAGTTGGCCGTGTTTTTTATTTTACTTGGCCAATTTTTGACTCGAAAACGCCGAAATCGCTGGTACCCCTGAATGGGAAGGAGAAATAAACGGCCGGTGGCCAATGGGGGCGTTCCGTAGGCAGCTTTCTGTTTAGCTGAGGGAGGAGGGGCAGGCTCTTCCAACTTTGGGTTTGTACTGACGAGTGTTAAAATTGGTAATTTGCGAAGGCGTGAGTGCATGTGAGTCATTTCGTTGTCCAGATGATACAATGTTGAGTGGAGTGAACCCATGACCCAAGACAAAAAGCCAACGCAGGAGATGGACTGTTCTGCCGCCAATTCTGATGCGGTCCGTCGGGTCGTTGAAGTATTGAAAAAAGAGTCGGCTGCGATTCTTCGAACAGCAGAGCGCGTTAATACTTCCATCGAGGAAGGGGTGGAACATTTGCTTCAATGTCGAGGGCGGGTGATCGTGTCGGGGATGGGGAAGATGGGTTGCATTGCGAGAAAAGCTGCTGCAACCTTTTGCAGTACCGGCACGCCGTCTGTTTTCCTTCATCCTAGTGAAGCGGTCCATGGAGATCTCGGAGTTGTTGCGGAAACTGATGTGTTTCTTGCACTCTCAAACAGTGGTGAAACTCGAGAGGTCATTGAACTATTGCCTCATATGGTTCGACTTGGAATTCCAATGATCGGATTGACGGGTAATCTTCGTAGCACACTTGCGAAGCGTTGCCATGTTGTCATCGATACCGGAGTTGAGGCGGAGGCTGATTCAGTATCTTTAGCGCCCACTAGCAGTACAATTGTCGCGATGGCGATGTGTGATGCTCTCGCAATTACATTGATGGATCGCCGTGGGTTTACGAAGGAGCAATTTGCTATTTTCCATCCAGCGGGCAACCTAGGTGGTAAATTGCTAATCAAAGTTGCCGACATTATGCATGTCGATTCCACAATTCCAATTGTTTCAAGCACTGACGCGACCCTCCGGGATGCTGTTGGGGTCATCTCGGAAAAAGGATTGGGAGCGGTGTTTGTCGTGGACAAATCGAATGCGATTGTTGGGATTGTCACAGACGGTGATTTGAGAAGGCTGATTGATTCTTGTTCAGCAGATTCACTTGGGAACTTTTGGAACGAACCGGTATCTAAACGTATGTCAAAGGCTCCGAGGACCATTGATCAAACTGCTCTCGCTGCTGAGGCGTTGCGACTCATGGAAAATCATGAAATTACAATATTACCTGTTTGTGACTCTGGCAAGCTCGTCGGGGTCGTTCATTTGCATGATTTAATCCGTGTCGGTTTAGCTTGAGTTGGTATGTTGAGTTGATATGGAAACCGAATTCGAAAAATCGAAACCCAATGGAAAAGGTGAGCGGCCACTTGCTGTGGCCCGCCGAAGTCCCGGAGAATCCGGGGATGTGAATTCTGATGTGGCGGAAGCGATCGGTCATTCTTCGGGTGATGTCACTGTCTATTCAGCGCAATCTTCCATTCGAAATCCGGTTCAACTGATTCAGAATATTTTCTCCGATTTTTGGCGGGGGCGAGAATTAGCATGGCGGCTGTTTCTCAGAAATATTCGAGGCCTTTATCGCCAAACGCTGCTTGGGTTGTTTTGGGCATTTCTTCCACCGATCGCCAATACTGCTATTTGGATTTTTCTTCGGCAAGCAAATGTATTTTCGATGGGGGATACGCAAGTCGATGGTACGGTCTACATTTTGACGGGAATGATTCTGTGGCAGGCATTTATCGATGCTTTTCAAATGCCTCTGGCGATGCTGAACAAAAACCGCAACCTGATCAGCAAATTGAATTTTCCTCGTGAGTCCTTAATACTCGTTGGCTTTGGTGAGGTTTTGTTTGACCTTCTGATTCGTTTACTACTCTTGATTCCAGCTTTTCTGATATTTCAGGTACCACTGCATGCGAGTATTCTCTATGCACCAATTGCGATTTTGGGCTTGGTTTTAATTGGCGCCGCGTTGGGGTTGTTGTTGATGCCAATTGGTTCTCTTTATCAAGATGTTGGCCGATTTATTTCGATGGTACTTCCGTTTTGGATGATCATTACTCCAATTATCTATGTGCCATTAACGACTTACCCCGGCTCTTTATTAAACTGGGTTAATCCCGCGAGTCCCTTATTGTTGCTTGCTCGCGATTGGCTGTTACTCGGGACGACCCCCCACTTTGCTGTAGGGATGGTCTTTGCCGTTGCTGCAATTCCAATTTCTTTGATCGCTTTAGTGGTTTACCGCGTCTCGATTCCAGTTTTAATTGAACGCATGACGGCATAGGAGAGATTGTGTGAATTTACCTCGTTCGTCATCCAGTGATCTTATTCTGGACGTAGATCATGTTTGGAAGGTCTATTGTCGGAATCTTAAGCGGGCAATGTGGTATGGCCTCAAAGATGTCGGACGAGAGATTATTGGCGGTGGTCGTGATCGCAGTCATCACAATCTTCGTTTAGGAGAATTCTTTGCTGTCAAGGATGCAAGTTTCCAGGTACGCCGTGGCGAATGTTTGGCAATGATTGGCCCCAACGGTGCTGGCAAAAGCACAATGCTGAAGATGATTAACGGTTTGATTAAACCTGATTCAGGTTCCATCAAAATATCGGGGAAAATTGGAGCGTTGATTGAACTGGGAACTGGGTTTAACCCAATTCTTTCGGGGCGGGAAAATATCTACATTAACGGAGCCGTATTGGGAATGCGGAAACGAGAAGTCGACGGTCTGATGGAAAAGATTGTTGAGTTTGCGGAACTCGGTCACGTTATTAATGATCCCATCAAGACCTATAGTTCGGGGATGCGTGTCCGGCTCGGTTTTTCAATTGCTGCCAATTTGCGTCCAGAGCTTTTGCTCATGGATGAAGTGTTAGCGGTTGGTGACGTGGGATTCCGAATGAAGTGTTTCACACATCTCAATGAACTCGTGAAGCAAGGTGTCTCGATCGTCTTAGTGACTCATGCGGTTGGGATGCTTCAACGAGTCGCGACGCGTTCGGTGGTCTTCGGGCAGGGGAAGATCGTGCATGATGGAGATCTGGAAACCGGTTGTACGATTTACGAGGAAATGCTCGGAGCAAGTGACCGTGTGCGGGCAAAGAACAAAGAGGAGTCTGGTCGTATTGGAGAAATTGGCTCAGTCGAGGTTTGCAATGAAAGGATGGAGCCTCAAGCTGAATTTGAGACGGGCGAGACGATTCGACTGCGCATTCAAATAAATGCAAGAGAAAAAATTGAGGATACCCGTCTGATTGTCGCACTATGCTCGCCTGTTCACGGTGTGTTGGGCTCCGTTTCTACGCCTTATCAGGGAATTCAATTCGATGTAGACCCACCAGGACGGGTAATTACACTGGAAATTCCAAAAATTCCCTTTTTAATTGGTGCCTATCACTTCAATATTTCATTGTTTGGACCCGAAAAAGTCGATTTCTATCATCGTAGCTCGCTGCGTGGAGTTTTTCGAATCGTCGGACCTCCAACAGATGCCGATGGCTACGGCATAAATGGAATTACCAAGCTCCAACACAGCTGGAAAATCAATGGATAAACCAGAAATACATTTCATCATCAGTGCGCCCAGAAGTGGGTCAACGTGGTTAACGACTGCACTTAATGGTCATCCAGAGGTCTTTGGGACTGAGCACCGGCTATTCGGAGATTTTTGTGAAGTCTGGCAAAACAATGATGGTAGCTCGTCCCCCAGAATTACGTTTGATAAATATGCAGATGCTTTTGCGATGCATTATTTTTATCAGTTCATGAATAGGAACTATGGCTCTTTCGTGGAGGACTTTAAAAAGTCGTTTGTGAATTTTCTGTGTCATTTTGCCAGTGGTCGCACAGGGAAAAATGTGATCATCGATAAAATCACGCCCTATCCAGGAACGGCGGGATTGGTAGTGGGGGAGATTCGAAGGTTATTTCCAGAGTCCAAAATTATTCACCTCGTGCGGGACGGAAGAGACGTGCTGACCAGTGGAACCTTTGACTGGTTACTCAAAGATGCCGAAGGTACAGATCGCCATGATTTTTATTTTAATCCGATTCCCGGGATGAAATTAGAAAGATTCTTTGACGCCAAGGTCATTAAGAAGTGGGCTGAAAATTGGTGTGAGACGATTGATGTTTTCTCGGAAATTAAGCCGGACGTTTCGGTTACCTACGAACAAATGAAGAGTGATATGCCCGAGGCGCTGAGCAGTATCTTCGCCGGTATCGGAGTTGAAGTTAATGGACAGGTGCTTGAGCAGTGCATTGAGAGTTCGACGTTTGAAAAAATGTCTGGTCGTCCGCCAGGGCAAGAGGACCCGACTGCCAAAGCGAGAAAGGGAATTGTCGGGGATTGGCGGAATTATTTTACTTTAATTGATGGCGAACTTTTTGATGCGTTTGCCGGCGAGCAACTAAAGGAAATGGGCTACGAACAGGACAGTGAGTGGATAAAATCATTGCCTGCTAAGTTAGAAATGATTCGAGAACCTGGTGTCGATCATACGATTTAAAATGGAAGAGTTGATTTTATATTTATTTGCTGTTGCAGGTGAGCAAAAGAAAAAACGTGCGAGAGTGTGGTCGCACCCTGGGGCAGAGAGCTTTTCAAGGGGAACGCAGTGTCGAATTTGAAGGCTTACATTCTTTGTCGATTCGCAAAGACAAGTTCTATCTACACATCATGGATGGCGGATTCCCCGATCCCGGTTGTCGTCGTTGATGAATATCTACCGGATTGGCCGGTCCCTGCAGACGCGGGGATTTTGATCACACACATGCATTACCGCTGGGAAGAATTGACGGCGTTAAGAAAGGTGCGGGACGAAAACCAGATTCCAATTTTGATTCTGTCCGATGGGATTCTCGAATACCGGAATACCTGGGAGCACCCTGATTTGGTAGACGGTTCGTTGTTTCAACCCGTGTTTGGTCATAAACTCGCGTGTATCGGAGCGGCTCAGGCGAGGGTGGTTGAGTCGTGGGGCAACCCCGGGAAATGTGAAATTGTTGGGTTGCCGCGCCTGGACCAGGTAAATCAGGCGGTCGCAAATGTAAATCAGGCGGTCGCAAATACTACCGGGTCTGCCGATCAAATCCGACTCCTGATTGCAACAGCGAGCACACCTGCTTTCGATGAATCGCAACGTAAAACCGTGCTTCATTCGCTTAAGGCGATGAAGGAATGGAGCGACCGAAACCCGGTTTTAGGTAATCGGAGATTGGAAGTTGTTTGGCGATTGAGTGATGGCTTTGAATCAGAATTGGGAGTTGGAGACGATCTCGCTATCGAAGACCGCGAGCCGCTTTCCCAAGTGCTCGATGGGGTGGATGCGGTAGTGACAACGCCTTCAACGATCTATCTTGAAAGTGTCTTGCGGAAGTTGCCAACTGCATGGTTGGATTTTCATAACTCACCTCAGTACATTTCTTCCGCTTGGTCCATCAGCAGCTCAGGGCAAATTGAAACTGTCGTGAATGAATTGGCGTCGCCGCCAAGTCATAAATTGGTGTATCAAAATTTTGTACTTCACGATCAATTAGCGAGTCGAACGCCGGCGACCCCGCGACTGTTGGAATTGATCCGATCGCTTGTCGAGGCTGGTTGCGTGGCACGTGAAAAGAGAGTGCCGATTGAATTGCCAGCAAGGATTCTGTCTGACGAGGGGGGGCATCCCGGAGCGACTGGAGAGGAATTTAAGATGGATGCGCTTTATCCCAGTAATCCGGTATTTGAAAACGACGATCCCCGTCGATTGCAGATCGAGTTGGCTGCCGCAATCAAACGACTAGAGCAGTTGCCCTTCGAACTGGCTGAAAAGAATAAATATATAGCCAAACTGATGCGGTCGTTAGATCGATCGCGCGAACGGGTGGAGGACATGCACAATCGCGTTGTTGCGATTAGAAAGCGATTTGGAGTCGAACCGGCACGGCCACCGATTGAAGGTGGCGATCTGGGTGACGATGGATAGCCGTGAGATTGAATGAAAAGATCGCCAATATTTTTAGACAGGGAATATCAAAGGCGTTGATTAGAAATGACAGGATCCAGTAATTCGAGTCGGGGCAGCAGACAGCTTAATTTGAGACCGGAAGTTTAATTCATGCGTCAATATGATCCATCGAAACCATTGATCTATACCCACATTCCAAAATGTGCAGGTAGTAGCGTCGTGCGTTTGTTGCGGCATTGGTTTGGCGACCAGTATCACAAATTAAATCAGGATGAGCATCGCGACATCATCCTTCCGAGGGTAGAGACTCAGGATTCCAAAGGGAATTGGTTGGAAAACGTCCGCTGTATTCACGGGCATTTTAATCACGGGCGCGGGTACGGGCTCCCCTATTTTTATCCAGAGCTGGATCAATATTTTTCTATTCTCCGCGATCCCTTTGATCTTGCAGTATCGATGTACTTTTTTGCAAAAGGGCGGAGTCGAGCCGGGCGGTTTTGGTTTCGGGGAGAAGCCGTTGATATTAGTAAGCAGTTTCCCAATGTAGAAAGTTATGTCAATGCTTACCCTTATTGGTTGTTTGATCACCTTCCGCAGGACGTCACCTTAGAAAATTACGAGGAGAAAATACGTTCTCGATTTATCTATATTGGCATTTTTGAAGATCTGCAAACCACCATTGATAACTTAGGTCGTGTACTAGGCAAAGCTTCAGCGTCGTTGCCTCACGTTAATGTTTCGACCTATGACGAACCGATTCCCGAACGTTTGCGTGAGGGTTTTTACGCGGACTATCCGCTTCTCAAGAAAGTATACGATTTGGCAGTCGATACCTACCGGTTAGAGGGTTATCGCTTTCCCGGAGAAGGGATGCCGGCGATTCCCCCGGGGGGCACTGGAGTAATTGAACTGGGCTAATGTTGACGGAGGGTTGCTCACCCAATCAAATAAAGAATGAGAGCAATTCAAATGGACTTGGTGATCTTGTTCTGTCGTTTTGGTTGATAAATCAAAAGACAGTACGTCGTTTTTTAACTGGAGTATTTGGTGAAGTTCGGTTTTTATTCATGCATGAGTGGGATGCCTTGGGGGGGGAGCGAAGTTCTTTGGCAAAGAACGGCGCGGTTACTTCAGCGTTCAGGTCATGAGGTTGCTGTCAACTTTAAGTGGTGGCCTTACAAGGCGCCAACATTGCAACATCTAGAGGACCACGGGGCATCTCTTTGGTTGCGTGATCCACCGCCAAGGCCCTTATTGAAACGTGTTTTTTCTGCAAACCCCCAAAAGAAATGTTGGCTTGACGTAGAAAAGCCTGATGCCGTATTGATTACGCTTGGTTATCATCCCGATGCGATTCCTATTGCGGATGAATGTTACCGGCGGGGTATCCCATACGGAATAAATATTCAGTGTGCGAGTAATTCGTTTTTTATCCACGGCGACCGGCTGGAGGAGTATCGGCGGTGGTACCGAAATGCCAAGACAGTATATTTCGTGTCTGAGGAGAATCAGCTAAAACTCGAAAACAATATCGCATTGAAATTAGACAACGCTGAAATTATCGCGAACCCATTCAATGTAAGTCATGAAGCCAATCCGGCTTGGCCTGAATCCGAATCAGAATTTCAGATAGCCCTGGTGGGACGGGTTCATTTCCAGTCCAAAGGTCAGGACATTATTGTCGATGTGATGCGTCAGCCAAAATGGCGAAAGCGACCATTGAAAGTTGTTTTCTATGGACATGACCAGGGGAACAAGCTTCAGCTACTCGAATTGATCAAACTTCATGGGTTGGAAGAGCAGTTGGTGTTTCACGGATTTTCTGAAAGCGTCGAAGAGATTTGGGAAAATAACCACGCCTTGCTGCTTCCGTCTCGCTATGAAGGCGCACCTCTGGTTGTGATTGAGGCGATGTTGTGTAACCGAATAGCAATCACGACGGACATTGGTCGTAACCGCGAGCTGATGGATGACAATGAGTCCGGGTTTGTCGCAATGGGGACATCCGTTGAGTTATTAGATGAAGCGCTTGAGCGAGCATGGCAGAAACGTCATCAATGGCGAGAGATGGGAGTCTTGGCGGGGAAGCATATTCGCGAGCGTTATTCAGATGATCCGGTTCGTGATTTTGCGGAAGCTCTCAAACTAATTCGTTCATCTTGAGTCGTTCGCAAGAGGGTTGGTGTCGAATGTCAATTTGTAATTGAAGCAATCGAGAGTTGATTGGGAAGTCGAGTAACTAGCATGACCGGTCGCGTCGTTCGACATGTCGACATTGCCATCTGTACTTGGAATCGCCGCGCAATGTTGGCCAATGCATTGGCAAGCCTTTGCCAATTGCGGATTCCAGCGGGTGTGACTGTGAATGTGATTGTGGTCGATAATAATTCAACTGACGGAACCGCAGAATTTCTTCAGCAATTCGCTTCCACTACAGGTGATAGGATTTCAATTAAGGTTTTAATGGAATCGCAACAGGGGCATGCGGTTTGTCGAAACCGGGCAATTGAATCTGCCTCAGGCGACCTCATGCTGTGGACCGATGACGATATTATTGCCTCCGAAGACTGGCTGTCACGGTATCTCGAGTTCGTGAGCGACGACCCTGATTCGTCGTTCTGGGGGAGTGTGATCGAGCCCGAATTTCCAGGTGGAATGCCGACTTGGATTTCAGAGAACTGGAATGAGTTGAAAGGTTGTTTTGCCGATCGAAATTTAGGCGAAGAGTCCCTTAGTTTTAACGAAGGTCGACTGCCTTACGGCGCTAACTTTGGAATCTTGACTGAAGTCCAGAAAAAGTATCCGTTTAATTCACTGCTGGGGCGTCGGGGAGACGCGGTGATGGGGGAGGATGAATTCGATTTGTTTCGTCGACTTTTGGACGATGGTTATTCCGGGGCCTGGTTGCCACAGGCGAAGATCCGTCACCAGATACCGGAGTCTCGCTCAAGCCAGGAATATGTTTATGACTACTTCGTGGGGCAGGGACGTGCATTAGTAGCGAACAACAGGGAATGGCATCAAGAGCTTGGAAAAATGAAAGCGGAGTCTCAATCGGAGTTGAGGAAATACAAACTCAAACGATTGTTCAGGAAATCGAAGGTCTGGGTAAGCCATCTGATCCGGAGCGGGTTGGCGCGCGGGCAGTGGGAGGCAATGCGGGATGGCAAAGCCTCGCAAAGTTAGCTGTCTTGGGAATCGATCAGTTCGCTGCTCTCAAATCAATGAGCGGCATTCCGTTCGTCATTTTCGTTTTCATCGATCGCGGATGCTTTAGGAAACTCACTGCGAGCGGGGACGTCGGTGCCTGGCACCAGTAGTGGGCCGGGCGAATTCTCGTCGATGATTTCTTGAAGCTCATCTGCATCGACCGATTCAACTTCGATCAGTCGTTCAGTCAATGCGATGAGTGCCTGTTTTCTAACAACCAGCATCTCTCTGACCGCTTCAATCGCCTGTTCAATGATACGTTTAACTTCAGAATCAATGTTTTTTGCGGTATCCTCGCTGTACTGTCGGGATCCCCCACCGCCGCCGCTGGCACCTGCCAGAAACGGATTGCTTCGATCTTCTTTGAAATTAATGCGTCCCATCGCACTCATGCCGTACTGCATGACCATCGAGCGGGCAATGTCTGTCGCTCGTTCGAGATCGTTGGACGCGCCTGTGGAGATATCCTGATAAATTAATTCCTCAGCGAGTGTCCCGGCAACGAGAACCTGGAGGTTGCTTTCCAATTCACTTTGTGTCATCAGGAAGCGGTCATCGGTGGGGCGCTGCATCGTGTATCCGAGCGCAGCGAGTCCTCGTGGAATAATGGAAACTTTGTGCACAGGGTCTGTGTTGGGTAGGCTGTAAGCCACGAGCGCATGGCCGGCTTCGTGGTAGGCGACTCGCCTCTTCTCGTCAGCGTTCATGATTCGCTGTTTTTTCTCGAGTCCGGCAGTCACCCTCTCCACGCCTTCGTTGAAGTGTTGCATTTGGACGGTGTTACAATCTCCGCGAGCTGCAAGCAGTGCCGCCTCGTTTACGAGATTGGCGAGTTCAGCGCCGCCAAAGCCCGGGCTGATCGCCGCAATTTGCTGGATATCCACATCGGGATCAAGTTTGACATTTTTCACGTGAACTTTGAGGATGGCCGCCCGTCCCATCACGTCGGGGCGGTCGACAAGTACATGGCGGTCGAATCTACCTGGACGCATCAAAGCCTGGTCAAGTGTTTCGGGGCGGTTGGTCGCACCCATTACGATAACTCCACTGTTAGAGCTGAACCCGTCCATCTCAACTAACAGCGCATTGAGAGTTTGTTCACGTTCGTCATGCCCCCCAACCGCATTGCCGCTACGCGTTTTCCCTAGAGCGTCGAGTTCGTCAATGAAGATGATGCAGGGTGACTTGGCCTCTGCTTGTTGAAACATGTCTCGGACACGAGCTGCGCCAACGCCGACAAACATCTCAACGAAATCACTTCCCGAAAGACTGAAAAACGGCACTCCCGCTTCCCCGGCGATTGCCTTGGCAAGCAGGGTTTTACCGGTTCCCGGCGGTCCCACGAGTAGTACTCCTCGCGGGATTTTTCCACCAAGCTTTTGGTATTTTTCTGGTTTTTGGAGAAAGTCAACGACTTCTTTGACCTCTTCCACGGCTTCGTCAATTCCTGCAACGTCGCTAAACATGACTCCAAGGTCGTCTTCAGCCATCAAACGTCCACGACTGCGGCCGAACTGCATTGGTCCCCCTGCCCCGCCTAGGCGTCGGAGCATGAAATAAAACAAGCCAATGATCAGTGCCACTGTGATAAGAAAGAAACCGTAACGGTCCCAGGCACTTGGCCCATTTGCAAAATTCCAATTAGCGTTGCTCTTGTCGAGCAATCCCTGCAAGTCAGCATTAGTGGATTCGGAATCGTCTTTATTACAAGTGAACTCTCGGACTTCGAATTTCCCATCAGTTGCATTTTCGGGATTCGTTCCGGGCACGACCCGATATTTGAGATAGCCTCGGATGGTGGTCGCACCGACCACCATTTTGTTGGGTTCTTTGAATTCCAGTTGGCGTCCGTTGGTTCCTGACTCTTTGATCGTCAGGATTCCGTCATCGGTGAGCCCGGTGACAAGTTTTTCGTGTGAATCATCGTAAGTCGTAATTTCCAGCAACTTTTTAAAGTCACTGAAATCAAGCGTCTTTTTCGGTTGATTTAAGATCAAGAAGAGTGAAACCGCCAGCGCCGCAACCACAATCAACGCGAATAGGACGGTTGAATTACTTTTGGGCTCGCTGTTTCGTTTTGGATTTTCGTCCATCAAATTGCCTGAGATTAGTTCGTGTGTACGGGCTTCGGTCGATTATTCGCGGCAAATCAGGCCAAAATTTAATTTTGACCGGTGGAAGAACCTTAAACGAGGAATGTTAGAACGCAGTGTTATGTTACCTGCCCAACGGGAGAAAAGAAAATCGGCTGCTTGAGCATCCTCATAAGTGTTCTCTTTAGACGTATATTATCGGGAAACGTGAATCTCTTCTACCGTTCATGCGGTTCGCCTTGTGGTGTTTTTGCGAGCCTTTTAAAATGATTCAGCGAGTAAAATTCCGAGTTTTTCTGTATATTTGTTTTCGATCCAACGCTTAATCGGTTGCGCCCTGCGTAACGAAGTAGTCACAGCGTGCATAGGCCGTCTCGTTATTCATTAGCAAGACGTAGATCGACAACAGGTTAACTTAGCAACTGCGACGTTTGCTTGTGATTAACCAAAGCCAATTACGTGTAAAGTGTAGCTCAGGTTCGCCCTGATTTTGTTTCTGGAAACAATTGCCAGTTATGAAATTTTTGAATTTTGTTAACAGGGCGAACTTTCGATCTCGGTAGTTTCCAACATGAACCGCAATAAAAATATTACGATCCTCGGTTCGACTGGCAGCATTGGACAAAGCGCGCTCGAAGTGGTTCGCCATGTTGAGGGGCTCAATGTATTTGCGATTTCTGGGCGGAGTAATTTATCTAAGCTGGTTGAGCAAGCATTAGAATTTAAGCCCCGATATCTTGTGGCTGCCGATGAATCGATGGCTGAAAATTTTACGTTCCCCGATTTGGGTGAAACGGAAGTCTTGGTGGGTGAGGCTCAGCTCGACTTTATTGCAAGTCTTCCAGAAGTCGACATTGTGTTGGCGGCGATCGTTGGTGTTGCCGGGTTGCCAAGTGCTTGGGCAGCGGTGGAATCCGGAAAGACAGTCGCCTTAGCCAACAAAGAGGCGTTGGTCGTTGCTGGTCATTTGATGACTGACTCTGCTAACCGAAGTGGAGCGACGATTCTTCCCGTCGATAGTGAGCATAGCGCTGTATTTCAAGCTCTTAAGGCGGGCAGCCCTGAGGAAATAAATCGCATTGTTCTGACGGCCAGTGGCGGGCCGTTTCGAGACTGGGATGTAAATCTGATGGAATCGGTGACCGTTGAGCAGGCTTTAGCTCATCCAACGTGGGATATGGGACAGAAAATTTCCATCGATTCTGCAACAATGATGAATAAATCGCTCGAGGTGATTGAGGCCAAGTGGTTATTTGGAGTGGCAGCATCTCAAATTGAAGTCGTAGTCCACCCTCAATCTATCGTGCATTCGCTGGTAGAATTTGTAGATGGATCGACCGTCGCACAGATGAGTCCACCCGATATGATGTTGCCGATTCAATATGCATTTACGTATCCTGATCGCGTGGCGGGTCCCTGTCCAAAATTAGATTTGGGACAGTCATTGAGTCTGGATTTTTATCCTCCCGATACAGCCAAGTTTCCTGCATTGGAACTCGGTTTTGAAGTAGCGAAATTCGGAGGGTCGACCGGAGCGGTTTTAAACGCGGTTAACGAAGAAGCGGTTGCGGCGTTTTTGAATCAAAAAATTAAATTTACCGATATCACGACAGTTTGTCGCAATATTTTAGACCAACATAATTTTGAACCTTTTCCGACAATGCCGCAATTAATTGCAGCAGACCAATGGGCGAGGCAGGAGATTTCCAAGTGGATGAATGCGTAGTTTTACTGGCGGCTAAAAGTTATTGGCTGCAACCTTCCAACTGGTGGGCAATTTTTCAAGTTCTGATTGGACTTGGTGCTGTAATTTTTGTTCACGAGCTTGGGCATTTTTTACTTGCGAAAGCGTGCGGGGTGAAATGCGATAAATTCTACGTCGGGTTCGATGTGCCAATTCGGCTGTTCGGTCAGACGATCATTCCCGGGAAACTAGTCTCATGGAAGTGGGGAGAGACCGAATACGGGATTGGATCGATCCCTCTTGGCGGCTATGTCAAAATGCTCGGGCAAGACGACAATCCGGGGAATCTAGAAGAGCAAGTCAAAGGGTCGATTCGTGAAGGTGAATCAGGTGAGTCTGCGATTTTGGCTTCTGGTTTGATCGATCGTTCAAAGCTTGATCCACGAAGCTTTCTGGCAAAGACCGTCATCCAGCGGATGTTGATTATTTCTGCTGGCGTAATCTTTAATCTCGTGTTTGCTGTATTTTTTGCTGCCTGGGCTTTTAAATCGGGTGTGGATTATGAACCTGCGGTAATTGGAAATGTAATTGGCGGAGGTCCTGCGTGGCAGAATGATCTTACGGGAGCAGAAGTTGAGATGATCGGTGGAAAACCTGTGAAGGGTTATTTCACGTACATGGATATGGCCCAGGAAGTGGTTTTCAACGGGGATGATGCAGAGCATCCTCTTGAGATTAAGTTTAAGCGATACGGTGAGGACACCGTGACGACTGCGTCCTTGGTGCCGCAAAAAGGCTTTATCCGTCAGGCGCAGGATTTGCCATTGATTGGTGTTTCCCGTCGTTTGACGCCAGTGATAGGTGAGATGGGCGCCTTGAAGGGTAATGCTGCGGCATTAGCCGATCCGCCTTTGAAGGCGGGAGATCGGATTGTTGAGGTCAATGGAACACCCATTGGTGATGACATTGAACTCCGACAGGCTTTGGCTCGCAACGCTGATCAGGTGGCAACGTTCGTCGTCGAGAGAGAATCTAAAGGAGATGATTCTCAAACAGAAACGATTACGACCAATATCCCGAGAAACCCGATGCGACTGTTTGGATTCAGCGTCCAATGGATGCCGATCAAGGCAATCAAGATTGGTTCGCCAGCGGAGAAGGCAGGGTTAGTCGTTGGCGATGAAATTATTCGCGTCGACGGTCAGCCGCGTGGCGACTTAATTACATTGGACCAGAGGATGATCCTAGCGATAAATGCCGGGAAGACGGTGAATTTAGGCGTCCGTCGCGTGGATGGCTCAGAAGAGGATGTGATGATCACGCCCGTGATGCCAAAACTGACGCCTGATCTAGGACCTGACCAACCGTTGGCTGTTGATTCGCTGGGTGTGGCAATTCCAATGACCCTGACTATCGAGTCGGTAGACGAAGATGGGCCCGCTGCTGCTGCCGGATTGCAGGTTGGTGACGAGTTGGTTTCTGCTGAATACCTGCTCAGTGAAGAGCAGGCGGCGGACGAGGCTTATGCGAGTCTAAAGAAAAAACCGGTTGTCAATTTTGTGGACGATACTACAAGCTGGGCCGAGGTTTCTGATTTGATGCAAATGATGGAAGCCGGCTCTCAGGTCAAATTCAAGGTCAGGCGAGCTGATTCGGATCAATTTCCGTTGACAATTTCGGTTGAAACCGTGGCCTCGGATGTGTTCTTTCAAGGTAAACGAGGCATCTCGCTGACCTTGATGCAGCGGAGATATCAATCAGAAACCTGGGCATCGGCTTTCAGTTACGGAGTAAAGCAAGTTCGTGAAGATGCGATGAGGGTAGTGAAAACACTCGCCAAGCTAATTAACGGTAAAATTTCGCCGACAAACCTAGGTGGTCCTGGAACCATTGCCATGGCGGCAACTTCAGAAGCGTCGCGTAGTACCTCGAGGCTTTTGTTATTCTTGACATTTTTGAGTGCCAACCTGGCAGTCGTTAATTTCCTTCCCATCCCAATTCTTGATGGAGGCCATATGTTGTTTTTGGCTTATGAAGGGATTTTCCGGCGTCCCGTAAGTGAACGGGTCCAGGTAGTTTTGACTTACGGCGGACTCTTTATGATTCTTGGGTTAATGCTGTTTGTTATTTTTCTGGATATTGGCAGAATCGTTTCACTCTAGAAGGTAGCAATTTGGTGACCTCGAAAATAAGTTAACTGCTTTTTCCCGAAATAATTGGAACTTTGGCGAACGGAGCATCGTAAAGCGGTGGGGGATTTAGTCTTCCCATCGGTTTTCGTTTTCGGAAAAACGGTTATCATAAAGCTTAAGAGACGTCGTTGAGGCGGCGTTGTTTTGTTTCAAAGCGAAAAATAAAAGTAGATAAAATGAGTGAAGTAAAAGTACGCGGTGTGGTCAGTGTCGTCGAGGAAACCAAGACTTATGGTTCCAATGGTTTTCAGAAAAGACTGATCGTGCTTGAGCAAAATGATGGCCGTTTTGCAAATTTGATCCCGCTTGAATTTATTAAAGACAATTGCTCGACTGCCGATGGCCTCAATGTTGGTGACGATGTCGAGGTGAGCTATAAACTCTCCGGCCGTAAATGGCAGCGAGATCCTAACAGCGAAGTGAAATATTTTTTAAGTGCTGAGGCCCTTAGCTTCAAAGTCCTCTCAGGCGGTGGTGGCGGTGGTGGCGATCAGGCAGAAGTTGCATCTGCTAACGATGCGTTTTCACAGTCATACGATGAAAATGACATTCCATTTTAGGCAGCCTGATTGGTTTGACGGTAGAAACTGCGGACAGGCGTCCGCGGTGTGCTGTTTTTATTCGCCATCCGGTCGGCGCGATTCGAGGTAGATATTGTTGGAGTCAGCCAAAATTCCTCGGATCTACTTGGCGGTTTGCTGGTTGGTCTTTCTTTCGCAGTTGTGCGAGGCTCAATCGAGCCTGCCTTTGGATCTCTCTAAGTCCAGTCGCCGGAAGCAACAGGTAGATGCTGAGGCTGAAAGGTCAGTGCCGCGGCCGAACATAATTCTGATCAATCTCGATGATGCGGATGTCGACTTATTCGCCGACGATATTCTAGCGGGTTATTTGCCAAACATTCGTCAATTGGCAAGCGATGGTTTGCGGTTCACCAACTGCCATGTGGTCACGCCGTTGTGCGGACCGTCCCGGACGTGCCTTTTGCGAGGGCAGCACGCTCATCGAACGGGAATCAAGACGAACGTCGCTTCGGGCCCGATGAATAATGGTTATACGGGAGCCTACCAAAAGTTTAAGCAGTTGGGGTATGAGCAAGAGCATCTTGGGGTATGGATGCAGAGGGCTGGTTATCGCACGATGATGATTGGGAAGTATCTTCATGGCCGTATGAATCCAATCGACGTTCCGGGTTGGGACGATTTGCATATTTGCTTTGGCGGAAACTACTACGCCACCTCAAGGTATGCAACTCGATTCCCAAAGGCTGAAAGGCGGCACGCGACGGCCCCCACTGATTACCGTACGGTAGTGGAGACAGATGAAGCAGTTGGGATGATCGAGGAACAGCACAGACGCAACGGTGAATCAGGGATTGTTCAACCGTTTTTCTTGTACATCGCGCCGCTTGCTCCTCATAAACCAGCGGGCAAGACCCAAATGGTGCAGCGGGATTACCGTGAGTTAGGGAAGGAAATTCGTCTGCAAGAGACGCCTGATTTCAACGAGGCGGATGTTTCTGACAAGCCACCGCACCTGCGAGCGCCGACGTTGAACGCCGAGAGTGTGAAGTCGATGCACGAAGAGTTTCGGTTGCGAGTGCTGGCAACGAAATCGGTGGACGATATGGTAGGCCGGATTCGGCAAGTGCTTGAGAAAACACAACTCGCTCAAAACACATTCATATTTTTTACGAGTGACCATGGTTACCAGCTCGGCCACAACCGTATGATTGCGAAGAAAGTGCCCTATCACCGCAACACAGTTGTACCCATGTTTGTGGTGGGCCCCGGCGTTGTGCCTGGTGTTGCGGATCACTTGTTAGCGCATATAGATCTGGTTCCCACTTTTTTAGAGATCGCGGGTGGCAGTGCATCCATTGAACTCGATGGTAAGTCTTGGAGTTCGCTTTTTTCTAATCCTCCGGAGAGCCCGGATGGACTATTTCGCAGCAACTTACTGATTCAAAACTGGGAGGCAAAAAGTCAGCTTGGCAGTCTCATTCCAGCAAGTTACGCCTCACTGCGAATGCCGCACGAAATCTTCACTCAATGGAGTAATGGCGAGCGTGAATACTACGATCTTACTCTGGATCCCTACCAGTTAAACAACCGGTTCTCCGATCTTTCTAAAGAGCAGGTGATGGAATTTGAAAATCGGTTACGGGCGTTGAAACGTGGAAGTGAATTGCCGTTGGTGACTTTGGACTGTCCCGATCTGATTTCGAAAAATACACCTATTTCGGGAGTCGCTGAAGACGATGATTCAATTGTAAAAGTTGAGGTTTCGGTGCAGGATAAAACTCAAGGTCGCTATTGGGCGAATGGTAAGTGGTCGACCAGCCAAGTTTGGACAGAGGCTGCGTTGGCTAATCCCCATGGTTTAATTTCCGATTGGCAAACGCAGGTTGACTTGACGGAAATAGAGAACAATGGAAGTATCGAAGTGGTGGCGCGTTCTCAGAATGCAGAGGGGGAATTTTCAAAGTCGGTGATAGCGCAATACAGCGTGGACGCAATTGAACCGACGACGGAAGTTCGTGTCCCTCAAACTGGCGCAGAGGTGGAGTCCCCGTTTATTGTCTTTGGAGTCTGTGACGATAATGCAGAGATGCGAGGCGTTGAATTAGAGTTGAAGGATTTGAATTTAAATCAATATTGGAATGGCGCGAGTTGGACGAAAGACAAATCGACATTTTTTAAACGGGTGAGACAAGAGCGGTGGCACGTAGAACTAAATGCCCAGCCAGGCTCCTATCGAGTTACCGCTAAATCGCTCGATCGCGCAGGTAATTACGACGCGACGCCTGAGGTCAGAGAATTTAAAGTAAAGTAGCGGATGTCATGACCGAAGAACAACCACCAGAGCATCTCCGCCATAAACCACTGACAACTCTATCGCGTCCGAGGGAATTAGTTCTCGCCTGCCCCGCCTTTAAAAGTAAGGTCAATCTATCGAGGATTGTTCGACTTGCCGGTTGTGCATCTGTAGAAAAAATTGTCGCCTGCGGTACAGCAAAGATTGACTCGACCATTGCTCGTGACGGAATTGGTCACGTTGTTATTGAAAGACGCCGGACGCTCGTGCCTGTTTTGAAGACGTTAAAAAAGGAAGGGTACCGCATCGTTGGACTCGAACAGACTGACCGTTCGGAAATCATTTACGAATATGAGTTCCAGCGTCGCACGGCCCTGGTCATTGGTCATGAACGTCACGGTATGACTGCAGAAGAGTTGGCATTGGTGGACGATGTGATCGAGATCCCGGTCTATGGGATGCCGTATAGCTACAACGTTGTTACTGCAACCACGATGGCTGTTTATGAATATCTGCGGCAGTTTCCACAGGGTTAAGATTTTATTTCGCTGACTAAGCCGATCCGACTTACGTAAACAATACAGCCATTAGATTAGTAGAAGTTTATAAATTTTGAGAAACGATGGCTCAAACCCATTCGAAAAACAGCAGAGAAGTTCATAATGTCCGGTAATGACGGGCAGAATCGCTGATGAGCATGGTTCCCCAGTTTACCCCTTGAGACGGGAATTATTGGAATCTGACTATAAATTCAGTGAACCAAGTTTTGAAAAATTCGGTTCACCGACTAAACTTACTTGAGATATCTCATCTTGGAAACGTCCTGTTTCCTCCATCCCTCCTCACATTTTCAACGACAAAGGTGTCCCGTGGAAAACACACACGTCGGTCCCTTCAAGATTGTCAGTCAACTTGGCAATCGCCGCCAAAAAGTTTATCGCGCTCTTCAAACCGAGCAGGGTCGCGAAGTTGCGTTAAAATTCATCAAACTCCCCCCGACAGTCGAGTGGGATAAGGCGATCGCCAAGATCGATCGTGAGGTAATCGGCCTGCAAGCTCTCTCACATCCGGGGCTTGTCAAAGTTTACGGTGCTGGAGTTGACGAGCAACGCGTTTTCTTTGCCAGTGAGTTAATCGAAGGTGAATCTCTCGCTACAGTTCTCGCGAGGCGTGGCAAATTGACGCCTGATTTAGTTGTAGAGTACGGGCGACAAATCGCCGATGTCCTGCGTTATCTTCACAGTAAGGATCTGATCCATTCTAAGTTGACACCTGAGAAGATTTTACTAACCAGTGAGCACAGGATCAAAATTGCTGACCTTCGATTAAATCGTCCTAAAAAACGGCGCTGGGATAAGACGCGGCGGAGGGAACTGGATACCGCGGCTTACATGGCACCGGAGCAGTTTGTCGATGGAGCGACGCAGAAATCAGATTTTTATTCGCTGGGTGTTGTCCTGTTCGAAATGTTGACAGGCAAACTGCCTTACCCGCCTGACACAATTGGGCGGATGACCAAAATGAAAATGAAGGCGGAAGTGCCGTCTGTCGCAAGCCATGTCATGAATTGCCCGATTTGGCTGGACAAAATTATTAGTCAGATGCTGTCCCCTGATGCCAAAGCACGGCCCCATTCAGCGCGGGCGATTGTCTTAGCGTTTGATGAGATTAAGAACATTGATGCTACGAAGAAACCGGCGATTTCTCAAATTTCAGGTGGTTTCAATCCTCTAACGATTGGTGCTGACAGGTCGGAGGCGCGACGTTTGCTTGGCGTAAAAAAGAAAAAGAAAAAGCGAGCGGTGAACAACCAAACGCCGCTGATTCAAACGGTTGGTTTCCAGGTGGTCGCTTTTTTGGCAGTCGCGTGTTTTATTATTTACTGCCTTATTCCGGAAAGCTCCAGCGAGATTGTTGCAAGGGCAGCGATCATGGTTGAGTCTGAAGATCCGGTGCAGTGGGCGGAAGCGGAAAGACTGTTGAAGCCTTTGATGGACGGTGATTCGGACGTTCAGCAAACTTCAGAGAAGCTGTTTTTTGAAGCGCGAAGGAGATCACTTGTTCGCAATGCAGAACGCGGACTGGTGACGCGACTTCAAACGGAGAACGTTCTTGATTTCGGACGAGCAGTTCAACTGCAGTTGGATGAAAGTGATGAACCCGCAAAGAGGATCTTCACGAAATTAGCGGCTTCGATTGACCCGGACGGGAGAGAACGTCACGTGTACGCGGAATCCGTTGTGCGGCTAGGACAACTGTCAAGCAAACGTGCACTGCCGACAGATATTAACGAGTTGAGTGAAATGATCGCGGTTGCTAAGGAAGTTTCTACGCCCGATCAAATGGCAACCGCGCACGACCTCCTGTCCGAGATCGTATTTACTTATGCAGGGCAGAGGGACTATCGGCAATTGGTTGTCATCGCTACAGAGCAGTTGAAACTGTTGAAAGAGAGAATCGAGTCCGAGGGCGATGTTGTGAAAAAAATTGAGCCGGAAATCACAGATGGCCGGGAGTGAGTTCTTCTTTTAATTAAGCGGGTTCTTCGGACGGAAGATTTACAATCTCCCCTGCGATCCAGTCGCAGAGCATGATTCCGCGATTGGTTAATCGGAAACGACCGCCTTCGTGTTTTAACAATTGGTTTTCGATCAGTCTCTGTTCTAGGCCGCGTAAAATCGATTTGACCGAGTGGCCTGTCCGTTTAAGGAATTGAACTTCGTCGACGCCCCTGATCATCCTTAACCCAATTGCTAACCGCTCGCGTGCTGCCGCTTCGGGAGGTAACTGTTCTCGGTCGGCTATGGGAGATTCTCCTGAGTGAACCAGTTTCAGGTAATGCGTGGTGCTGCGGTGATTGGTTTCTCGAATTCCATCGACAAAACTAGCAGCCCCCGGACCGAAAGCAAAAAACGAATCGCCTTGCCAATACGTAAGATTGTGACGGCAGTTTTTATCGGGTTTAGAAAAACTCGATACTTCGTACTGGTTCATGTCAACTTGCCGCAAGCGATCGATGGTGTGGGAGTACATTTCGGCTCTCAGGTCTTCCCCCGCTTCGCTAAGGGTACCCTGGTTGAGCCGGTTCCAGAATTGAGTGCCCTTTTCATAGGTCAGTTCATAGGTCGAAAGATGGTCAGGCTCGAGCGAAATGGCTTGATTGAGATCCGTTTTCCATTGAGCTAGTGTTTCTTGCGGCGCAGCAAAGATCATATCAAGCGAAACATCCAACCCGAGATGTTTTGCATGGGAGACTGCCTGCCGGACATCGGTTTCACAATGATCTCGCTCAAGCCGTTTTAGTTTCGCTTTGTTCAGGGATTGGACCCCTAGGCTGATTCGGTTGACACGTAAATCTTTGAGAGCGAGGAGGCGATCAGGATCAAGGTCGTTCGGATTGCATTCCGCTGTAATTTCGGCGTTCGATGAATATTCAAACCGGCTGTTGATGATTTTGGCGAGCCTGCCGAGTTGTTGCGGGTTGAGATGACTGGGAGTACCACCTCCAAGGAAAAGAGTATCTAGAAGATAGTTTTTATCGAGCCAGCTAATTTCGATTTCGAGCGCATCGAGGAATCGATCAATTAAATAATCTCGACCGGCAACCAGTGTAAAGTTGCAGTAACCGCAGCGGTGCCGGCAAAACGGAATGTGAATGTAGACCGATTTTGGCTGACTGAACTGTGGTCGAAACGTTGAGTTTTGGGATTCCCCTTGATTCCCTTCGGGAGCGGGACTCGGTATCTGATTTCCCATTAGACCCACAGTTTCAATCTTCCTCCAAGCATTCCCGGTAACTGTTGGTTTACCAGTTTTTTCGATTGATGGAGGCTGTACCGAGTACTGAAATGACCAGCGATAATTACTTCGTTATTAAATTTTTCCTGACGAGCAATAAAGTCATCCAGGTGCATGTGGCCGTTTTTGTGAATTAGTTCTTTCCGGTGTTCCGGCGATATGAAAGTCATTTCAGTAATTAGGATTTTTGCTTCGTAGAATTCGGGATTGTTATCCAGGCCTGCCGGCGAAGTGTCTCCGGTGAAACCGATTAAAGGTATGCGAGATTCAGTTGTGATCTCCGTTCCTTGACTGCGGAGTGTCTTAATTTCATCGCCGCTCAAATCACAATACTCTTTTTTTAATTTTTTGCGTCGTTCAGAAACGATATACCCAACACTGGGAACGGTATGTTTTGTCTGATGAACGTTGACGATAAGCTCTCGAGAAATTTCGATTTCATCACCGGGTGATACACCGATTAAATCGCACGGCATTTTACCACGGTCAAGTTTTACAAACGAATTCAGCATTTGCCGTACGGCGTCGGTATTTGATAGGGGAAGGTAGATTTTGGGTGGACTCATTTTCATGAGTCTGCGCCGAGCAACGTATAATGGGAGGGCGGCAATATGATCGAGGTGACAATGGCTGATAAACCAGGTGGGCGTGCCCATGAAATCCCAGGGATGTGCACCGAGGTCAAATCCAAGCTTGAGTTCGGGGATTCGCCAATAGGACTGAACTGCCGCGCGAGAGTACCCCTGGATGGTCAACCCATTGTGTTTAAGGTTTTGTACGGGGGCGTTGTTAAGCATGGGAGACGGCAGTCACAGTCGGATGTCACGGACCTCTGGCAGAGTTTGCATTATCAATTCTGCATCAGGCTCGAAGTTGAGATGATAAGCTCTTTAAGGTTCAGATGCATTAATTGAATTTAAGTGCCCCGGAATTGGTAAAGGACTCTGCCAACATACCACAAAAGACGTTGCGAGGGATAAGTCCCGTACGTCAATTTTGGTTCGCCTCATTGAGGTAATCGCAAAGGTAATCCCCAAGCCTCGGTGTTCCATAGCCCGCTGTGGTCAGAGGGCTATGCTTTGTCGTCTAGGATTTCGACAGCCGTAAAAGTTTTTCCTTCCAGCATAGCGAGGCTCGCCCCGCCGCCAGTGCTTACGTGTGTTACGGAATCCTCAAATCCAAGTTGCGAAACGGCAGCCGCGCTGTCCCCCCCGCCGATGATGCTAATCGCTTCGCTATCGGCAATCGCCTGAGCGACTACTTTGGTGCCTTCATCAAAGGGAGGCATTTCGAATACCCCCATGGGGCCATTCCAAACGACAGTCTTTGCTGACTTAATGATGTCGGCAAACTGTTTTGCAGAGTCAGGGCCAATGTCGAGTCCTTCAAAGCCGTCTGCAATCTCGCCAGCGGCAACAACTTGTTTGTTGCATTGGGGATTAAAATCATCGCCACAATGGGTATCAACCGGCAGGACGAGTTTGGCTCCTGCTTGAGTGATAAGTTCTTTTGCCAGTTCAATTTTATCTGGTTCGACAAGGCTGTCCCCTACTTTCCCTCCCTGTGCCAAAGCAAAGGTGTAGGCCATCGCGCCGCCAATCAAAATGTGATCACAAACGCCAATTAAATTTTCGATAACTTTGATTTTGTCGGAGACTTTCGCGCCTCCCAAAATTGCAACAAAAGGCCGCTCTGGACTGCTAATTACGTCATTGAGATATTTGATTTCTTTTTCAACCAGCGTACCAACTACTTTTGGTTTTCCACCCATGGCCAGAGGCACACCGTACATTGAAGCGTCTTCGCGGTGGCAGGTGCCGAACGCATTGTTGCAATAGATGTCTGCAAAATCAGCCAACTGTGCTGAGAATGATTCATCTCCCGATTTCTCTCGAGCATCAAACCTTAAATTCTCCAGGACTACAATCTCTCCGTCTTGAAGCGACTGGACTTTTTCAGCAGCGTCAGGCCCGACAGTATCGTTTGCAAACGATACTTTGTTTTCGAGAATTTCCGAAAGCCGTTTGGCGACCGGAGCCAGGCTGAGTTCTGCTGAAGGCACTCCTTTTGGGCGTCCGAGATGGCTGATGAGAATTAAGCGACCGCCGCGGTCGACAACTGATTTAATGGAGGGAAGTGCCATCTCGATGCGACGGTCGTCAGTGATCTCAAGGTTGTCGTTCAAGGGGACATTGAAATCGACTCGCATGAGAATTGATTGACTGGCGACTTCGATATCGTTAATCGTGACTTTGGCCATGGTGGTTCCGGAAATGGTCGATGGATAGGGTACTGACAGGTCTCTAATTTACCGATGTGTTGGACGTTGAAAAAGGGGCGATGCAGGCCGCCTTCCCTACGGAGGAAAGGGATCCGGTGTTGCGGATTAAGGGGCGGGCATTTGCCAAGAAAAAAGGCCATCCCGGAGGTGGCCTTTCAAAATAGATTGACAGTTGGAAAGATTCTATTTCACTTCCCGCGGGACGACTCGTTTTTGAATGTCGGTCTCTATTTTACCGAAAACTTCTTCATGGCGTTGTACGGAAACATGGAGTGCGTGGAGAAGGCGTTTGGCTGTGTAAAAATTGAGTACGATTCGCTGGGAGATATCAACCGGTTTCTCGTTTTGTCCCATTGGCTGAGAATTCATTCCGAAATCAACGATTAACTCTTCTGGTGACCCTGTAACGCGGCAGAAGTTGGCGTAAGAACTGACCGTTTTTGATTCGTCAACGGTAATGGGGCGGGGAGTGGGGGATTGGTCTTTTTCAGCCATGGAATTCGCCTCGTTAGGGAAAAGCTTGTTTCGGAATTTATTACATAGTAAAGAATGTCGTATGAAACAGGTTGCGTCAACCTAGAGCATTGTTGGATGCAAAGCTGGGTAGGTTTTGATGCGTCGATTGGAATTTAAGGGGCAGTAAAGTTTCGGCAGGAACTTCGCAGATTGTTTACAATGGTACGGTCGTTGATTTCGTCGAATGGATACAGCCCGTGAAGAAAATATGTGTAATTAATACTGGCGGCACGCTTTCAATGCGGCAGTCTGAATCGGGGTACCGTCCTTCGCCAGGTTACCTTGCTAGTCAAATGGCAAACATGGACGAATTGTCTCAATCGCCCATGCCAGAGTTTGATTTACTTGAATATGAGCCGCTGGTGGATTCATCGAATATGACACCTCACATTTGGCGAAAAATCGCCAATGATATCGAGGAGCGGCATACTGCTTACGATGGGTTTGTCGTTTTGCATGGAACCGACACGATGGCCTACAGTGCTGCGGCTCTCGCGTTTATGTTGGATGGATTATCAAGTCCGGTCATTTTGACCGGAGCGCAGCTTCCGCTTGGCCAAATTCGAAATGACGCTCGGGAAAATTTAAAAACTGCGATGGTACTTGCAGCCAATTATCAAATTCCAGAGGTAGGTCTGTTATTTGGCGATCATCTATTTCGCGGTTGCCGAAGTACTAAAGTCAGCGCGACCCGATTTGATGCTTTTGACTCTCCGAACTATCCACCACTGGCTACTGTGGGGACTTCTATCGAGATCTTTGAGGAGAATTTACGATTGGCAAAACCTCCCCCGGCGAGGTTACAGGTAAAGCCAATTGAAACGACGGAAGTGGCTGCTTTTCGTTTGTTCCCGGGAATGTCGATTGATATCCTCCACCATCTTCTCCAGAGGCCTCTGAAGGGGATTATTCTTGAAACCTTTGGTGATGGAAATGGTCCGACAGAAAATCGAGAATTCCTAGATGCAATTTCGTCAGCGACTGAGGCGGGCATGGTAATTTTGGGGTGCACGCAGTGTTTGCATGGTGAAATGACTCAGGGAAGCTACGCCACGGGGACAGCGCTGACCGAAGCCGGAGTCATTCCCGGTCGCGATATGACAATTGAGGCGGCCTTAACGAAAATGCAATTTTTGTTTAGCCAAAACTTCTCGATCAATCAGATCAGGGAAAAAATTGGGCAAAATATCGTGGGAGAAATTTCAACCATTACCGATTGAAAATTCGGATGAAATTCCCGGCATCCCATTTTTTTTGCCGTTTTTCGTTGAGCCTCGGGTATCTTAAACGTGGTGCAACAGTATTTTTTGATTTGCATCGATCCAAAGAGTTATGAAGTGACCGTTTTTTTTGATTTAGTAGGAAACTAACAACGTGAAGTTATCTTTCAGCTGTATTGCGTGCGGAATCGTCGCATTTGTTTGGTTGACGTCTATGGTGTTTCAAACCGACGAATCCACTTCTTTTACTGAGTTTTCAAATTCGACGCCGCGAGAGTTGCTCCAGGCAGTCTCGTATGAAGTGCCGGTCTCTAAGGCAACCAGTGAAACTGGCCCCGGGATTGTGAAAGAGAAGCCGGCGTCTGGACAATTCGTTGAGATCGAGGGTGGGTATATGGTGCCTTACACGGCGACCATTCCAGGGACAAAAATTCAGTTCGAAATGATTCCGATCCCCGGTGGCAAGTTCTTGATGGGAAGTCCCGAAGATGAAGAGGATCGCCGCGACGACGAAGGGCCTCAATATGAAGTTTCAGTTGAACCGTACTGGATGGGAAAGTACGAGGTGACCTGGCTCGAATATAAAAAGTATATGCAACTCGACAAGGTTTTCAAAGCATTGAATGGAAAGGGACTTCGTAAAGTTGATACGGACAACGAGGTGGATGCGGTGACAGCGCCGTCTTCCTTGTACGATGCAAGTTTCACCTATTCAGCCGGCGAGGCTGATGATCAGCCCGCGGCCACAATGACGCAGTTTGCAGCCAAGCAATATACAAAATGGTTGAGTTTGATGGCTGGTGATTTTTACCGTCTTCCCACGGAAGCTGAATGGGAATATGCCTGTCGTGCCGGGACCACCACCGCCTACTACTTTGGGGACGATCCGGATGACCTCGAAGATCATGCGTGGAACATTGAGACCTCGGATGATGAGCGGCATCCCGTTGGTGAATTGAAGCCTAATCCATGGGGACTGTACGATATGTATGGAAATGTCGCAGAGTGGGTACTCGATGAGTACAGTGAGAATGGGTATGACCATGTCGAAGCTGGAAAGTCGGTTACCACAGACGAGGCATTGCGTCGTCCAACCAAATTATTTCCTCGAGTGATCCGGGGAGGTTCTTGGGAGTTAGAGCCCGAGGATTGTCGGAGTGCTGCTCGGCTTGGTTCCGATGACAAAGAGTGGAAATACGAAGATCCGAATTTCCCG
>JAAHTH010000303.1_pt1 | contig 46612 bp, 67 predicted proteins | sample 6116091 | NCBI WGS metagenome assembly JAAHTH01 (sample SAMN13939990, study PRJNA603662) | sponge metagenome | isolation source: marine sponge | host: Mycale hentscheli | place: New Zealand | collected 2006 | reverse complement strand
ATAATTTTACTATGAATAATTATTCTTTTGAAAAATGGGTATCTCTTAAAGAGATGGAAATGGGACAACAACAGGGCAATGCGGAAAAAGACGCAGAGAATTCTCAGTTGGGCCAGCAAATTAAAGCAGACACCACAAAAACAATCAAAAGTGGTGGAGATTCTAAAGCCGTAAAAGATGCTGTAAAAAATAATGTTATAAAAGCAATCGATAGCGGCCAGCTAAAGCCAGCCGATGCGGCAAAATTTTTGCCTGACAATAACGCAAAGAAGTAATCATAGTTTCAAAAACTGTTCTTGTCCTTCAATTTCACAATGAAGGACATATCCGCCAGTGCTTAAATGCTTTCTGAATGTTTTTATTTTTCCAGAATGAATCTTCCGATGGCAGTTTGCGCAGACAGTCAAGGAGTTGTGACTGGTATATCTTCCTCCGTCTGCACCTTCGTTTATTCTGTGGACATCTAAAATTTCATAGTCTGCACATTCGCAAAAAGCACAACTTTCTAATCTTTTCTTGTTTTGCTTATTGATTAATGTTTTTTTACGTCCCATACCTAAATAATAGTATGGAATTTAGAAAATGGCTAGAACAAGGCACAGAAGCGAGTGCCACAGGAATGAACGCAGCAGGCAGAGCAGGAGAAAGTCCTGTGGCTCCTGCGAACCCTCAAACAGCAGGCGTTAATCCTCAAGATAAATTAAGCAGTTCTAAAAAACCCAGATCGGCATTTAATGTGTCTGATAAGTTGCAAGCAAATAGCAAAAGGCCAGCTTCAAATATGAGTCCTGGAACTCAACCAAATCCTGTACCCCCTGCTTCCAATATGTCCCCACCTTCGACGCCAAAATCTGGTTCGGTTCGTGGTGGCGGGATAGGCCAGCCCCAACAATTTGGACAAGCTCAAAATAATGCTAACTCAACGGTTAAAGTTCCATCGCCTGATACTAATATAGGTTGATGTATACTTTATTGAATAAAAAGACAGGCAGAACTTTAAAACATCCTCAAGTTGGATTGTGGTTTACTTCTGATGTTGAAGAAGCGAAAGAAATGCTCGCTGCATGTGCAGAATATGTAGAAACATTGAAAATGAACGCTTCTGATTTTGTTATCGTTGATGCTGAATCTGGAGAATTGATAGAAGATGAATTAAAGGAATAAAACATTCATTGCGATTGTAAGCCTAAGTAGTTTATTTAGTTATTGAAAATTTACACTGGTAACTAAATTAAAACATGACTATCTCTAAAACTGGTGACAACTTAGCTGTTGTTATTAATATTGATAAAGACCCATTTAAGCCATGGATGGCGTTTTGCTCATGGTATTCAATTATTAAGAGTTTACCAGATGCAAAGGTTTTCATACTTGCAAGAGGAGATTTTGTTAAAAGCGATATTATTTCAAATTGGGCAAAAAGATGTAAAATCAACTTTTCTCAATATAATGATCAAAATTATTTAAATATTGCCAAGGCGAAGTTTAGTATACATTTTGAAAAAACTTTGTTTATTAGTTCTGACGTTATGGCTATTGATATCTACTTAGGAGATAAAATTACCTCTTCTAAATCTGATGAACAATCTACATTCGTAAGTTATTTAGATGGAGTTGGTAACTTTGTTTTAGCTGAGTGCATAAATAAAAATGTACTACCCTTTGGTGCTGTATCTCGAAAATTTATAAGTTCCGAAATGAGCGTTAATGAATCTAGGATAATTAAGCTATGGGAAAAGGCAGAAAAATTATACAAGGCTACCTTTTAGGATGGAGGAAAGGATGAGATATTTCGATTATGATGGCAACGAAGATTTCAGAGATGATGTAGATAATTTTTTCAATGAAGAACATTATTTTGATGAAGAAGATATAATGCGAGAATACCTTGAGGTGCCGCACGTTGAAGTTAAAACAAAAGATCCTAAGCCCAAGGTTTTGGAAACAGTACGTAAAACATTAGAGAAAAGTTGGTTTTGGAGATTCAGATCACCGGAATACAAGTCAAAAAAAATAGCTGAACTTTATACATTGCTGTATGTGTTGATGTATAAAAAAACACAAGATGAAAACGAAAACGAAGAAGACTCGGAGTAAAAAATGCCTTTTTATGAATTAGAATGTAAAAAATGTGAACATGATTATGATATCATGTCCACAATGTCCAACAGGGAAGAAAATATAAAAAAAGCCAAGTGTCCTGAATGCGGATCGAAATCAAAAATCTCTTTGGTTTCTTCTACAAATTTTGCTTTTACAAATCCAGAGGGAACAGATAAGTTCAACAATTCGCACGATTATAGGTTTAAACATAAAATGGAAAAACCGGGCGGTGTGAAAGAGCATAGAAAAATGGCAGAAGCTGTTAGTAAAATGGGAACTGATCCATATGGAGATGCTGATGTTAAAAAGTTTGGTCAAAAGATCGATGACATCACTAGTGGTGAAAATTTTGGTGAGGTTAAGTAAAAAATAATTTATCAAATCAGCATTGATCATAATTCTAGAAGGTCTTATACTATTTTATATTCGGGAACAAGAATCTCCAAACTCTCCAAAATTTCGAAATTATAGAACAGGAACTTCTTATGGAAAATAAAAATTTCAACGAGGAAGAGCATAAAAGCACTTCTAAAGTGTCTAAACTAGATAAGCTTGCTGGATTTTTTGATACTGGTAAATTTCAAACACTTAATCAGGAAATGACTTTTTCTGAATATATTGATAGTTGTTATAAAAATCCAGGCTTAGTCCGATCAGCTTACCAGCGAGTTTATGATATGATCATGAATGCTGGAACTTCTGAGTTTAAAAAGTATCGAAAAACCTATATCCATTATAACTTCTTTGATAATGATGAAATTCCAATTTATGGTTTGGACAATACTCTACATGAATTGGTTAAATTTATTCGGGGTGCTGCCGGTTGGTACGGAACTGAAAAAAGAATTCTTCTTCTCCACGGGCCAGTAGGTTCGTCTAAGTCTACAATTTGCCGACTTATCAAAAGAGGCATGGAAGAATACTCTCAAACAGACCAAGGTGCTTGGTATACATACCGTTGGAAAAACCTTCCAACAGGGTCTGATGGAATTTATACAAATGATTCCGATGATTGTCCGATGCACGACGATCCTGTCAAGCTGATACCGCCTAAAGGGCGAGCGGAACTTCTCAAAGATCTGAACGAAGTAAAGGCAGAGTTTGGAGAGCATCCAAAGGGCGAACAAGCATATGAGCTTCGCTGCGATGGAGAGCTTAATCCGAGATGTAAAAAGTTTATGGATGAACTTTTGAAAATACACAAGGGTGATTGGAGAAAGGTTGTTGATAATCATATCGTTGTTGTGAGAAAGGTTTATTCCGAAGCAGACAGATGCGGGATTGCAACTTTTCAACCTAAAGACGAAAAAAATCAAGATGCTACCGAGCTAACTGGTGACATCAATTATGCGAAGCTTCCTCACTTTGGATCTGATAGCGACCCTAGAGCTTTCAATTTTGATGGCGAGTTCTGTGTGGGAAATCGTGGTGTTGTTGAATTTATTGAGATGCTGAAACTTGCTCAAGAGTTTCTGTACGATCTTTTGGGAGCGTCTCAAGAGCGAAGTATAAAGCCGAAAAAGTTCGCTCAGATTGGGGTCGATGAAGTCTTAATTGGGCATACAAATAATCCTGAGTATGAAAAACTCAAGAACAATCAAAGCATGGAAGCCCTACGTGACAGAACTGTGAAAATCGATGTTCCATATCTTTTGAGTCTTTCTGATGAGCTTAAAGTTTATCAGAACGATTATGGCAAGAGTAAGGTTCCCCAGCATGTTGCTCCTCATACTTTAGAGATTGCCGCTCTTTGGGCAGTTTTGACAAGATTGCAAGATGATAAAGATGGAAAAATTTCTTTGGTAGAGAAGTCAAAGCTTTATGATGGGAAATCAATGCCTGGGTGGACGGAAGATTCAGTAAAAGAAATGCGAGACAAATATCCAAACGAGGGGATGTTTGGCGGAGTCTCTGCTCGATATGTTCAGGACAAGATTTCTAACTGTTTGAGTTCTCACCATGATTACATCAATCCATTCATGGTGCTGAATGAAATTCGTGAAGGACTTGACGGATCTTCTTTGATCTCTAATCAAGAGGACGCAAGTAGGTTTAACACTTGTGTTGATTTTGCTATGAAAGAGCTAGATGAGATTTTGAAAACAGAAGTTCAAAAAGCACTTGTTGGTGACGAGAATGCCATCATTAGACTTTGTACTAATTATGTCGATAACGTGATGGCATACATTAAAAAGGCAAAAGTGACCAATCCGTACACAGGACAGGAACAGTTGCCAGATGAGCAGTTGATGAGATCGATTGAAGAAAAAATTGATGTTCCAGAAGTTGGATCTGACGACTTCCGCAGAAGTTTGGCGGCTTTCATTGGCAATCTTGCCCATGAAAACAAAACCTTTAAGTGGGATAGCAACCCGCAGTTACAAAAGGCTTTGCAAACCAAATTGTTTGAAGACACTAGAGATCATATTAAGCTTTCTGCTTTAAACTCTCATGGTGCCTCTGTAGTTGATCCAGACGTTCAAGAAAAAATTGATGCAATTAAGTCCCGCTTGATTAAGCATCATGGATACAACGAAAAATCCGCAACGGATGTTCTTGATTATGTTGGTTCTATATTTGCAAGAGGCGATGTAGCTAACGACTCCTAGATATAAAGAGGATGAGCCACTCTTCACTTCTTTGTGGGGGTGGCTCTTTATTTTAGACTACTAAAGGGTTCAGTAATGCCAAGACGTATTGAAGAAGACCACAAAAGATTTAGAGATGTTTATTCTGGCCGAATAAGAAAAGATCTTCAAAAGAGGATTAAAAACGGATCTATATTTAGAACTCGTGGAGATGGGAAAAAGATAAACATCACAATCCCAAAAATAGATATACCGCATATCGTTTACGGGAATAGTGGCGAGGGAGTTGGACGTGGCGGCGGAAAACCTGGAGACGTAGTTGGGAAAGATGATCCAGGCGATGGAAAAGGCAAGGGCAAGGCGGGACAAGGACAATCTGATGGTATTACCATATCCATAGACTTGGAGGATGTTTTAAAGTTTCTTCAGGACGAATTAGAACTTCCCGATTTAAAGCCAAAGCCAAATCAAACTTATGATGAAATTAAAATTAAATACAATGATATTTCATTACAAGGTCCAGAATCCTTAAGGCATAATCGAAGAACTATGCAGCAGGCCATGAAGAGAATGGCTGCTTCTGGAGAACTGGAAAAACTTCATGCCATTCCCGGCATGAAGGAGCCTGTAAAAATGATCATGCCGATAAACAGTGATCGCAGATATAGGCGATATAAAGAAATAAAAGTTCCATCGAGCAATGCTGTTATATTTTTCGCTCGTGATGGATCTGCTTCAATGGACCAGACAAAGTGTGATATTGTTAGCGATATGTCTTGGTGGATAGATTTATGGATAAGGCAGTTTTATAAACGTGTCGAAAGATGTTATATTTGGCACGACACAGAAGCTTCGGAAGTTGATGAGAAAAGATTCTATAAATACCGATATGGTGGCGGAACAACATGTTCATCTGCTTTGAAATTAATTTCAAAGCAGATGGAAAATAGGTTTCCTCCTGAAAAGTGGAATGTGTACGTAATTTATTTTACTGACGGGGAAAACTGGGACAATGACAACGAAGTCTTTTCAAAAATAATAAAAGATCAATTCACAGAAGATATTGTCAACTTTATAGGAATAGCTCAAATTTTGCCTTGGAGATACAAGGGAAGCTTGAAAGAATATGTAGATGAGAATGTTTTAATGTCGGAAAGCCCTCCTTCTAACGTTGTGACCACAGATATAATGTCTGACTCAGAAGACAATGTATCTAGTTGGGGACCTGCTTCTGAAATTTCAGAGGAAGAAAGAGACGTAAAAATCAGAGAAGCAATTATTGATTTGTTAGGAAAACCGGGTTTAATAGAAAAGAAGATTCAAGGATAAAAATATGTCTAGTAAATTTTTCAGAGGCTCTTCTCTCCTTCTCGGTGACAGCACTGTGCCAGGCGTTCAGCTTCCTAGTGAGCTTGAGAAGATTATGCCTGACATATTCAAGGCGGTCAAAGACTTCGGCTGCGATTTTTATCCCACCGTTGTTCAGATGTTGACTTATGATGAAATAAGTGAAGTTGCATCTTACGGAGGATTTCCAGTTCGTTACCCACACTGGAAATGGGGAATGGAATACGAAAGCCTTCAAAAAGGTTACGAGCATGGGATGCACCGAATTTATGAAATGGTTATTAATACCAATCCTTGTTACATCTACTGTTTGGATTCAAATACACTGGTGGACAATGTTACGGTTATTGCTCACGCTTTAGGCCACAATGACTTTTTTAAGAACAACATATATTTTGCGCCCACCTCGCAAAATATGATGAACCAACTTGCTAATCATGGAACCCGCATCCGAAAATACATGCAGCGTTGGGGCGTGGAGAAAGTTACAGAATTTATCGACCACTGCTGCTCGATTGAAACTTTGATAGACTCAGCGAAGGCTTGGGAAGAAAAGGTTGTAAAAGATCGTGTCATACAAGATGGGAGAAACTACAAGCAGCCTGAAAGGTTAAGTGTAAATTCTGACCGTGATCACATGGAGCCTTATATCAATCCTAAAAGATGGATTGATGGCCAAAAAGAAAAGATTAGTCGAGATGAGGCCGCACAGCAAATTGGAATATTTAAAAATCCAACTAAAGATATCATGGGATTTTTAAGAGATAGTGCTCCTTTGAAACCCTGGCAGTCAGACATTCTTTCCATGATGTATGAGGAAAGTTTATACTTTTCGCCTCAAAGAGTTACAAAAACGCTCAACGAAGGATGGGCAAGCTTTACAGATTATACAGTAATGTGTGAAATGGGACTTTGTGGTTTAGGGCAGACAGGCGAAGATTGCGGCATCGTTGAATATTCCGCTCACAAGATGGGCGTTCTCGGAGGTAAGTATTCGATGAATCCTTATAAGCTAGGATTCTGTCTTTTGTTGGATATCGAAGAGAGGTGGAATAAAGGCAAGTTTGGCCAAGAGTACGAAGAATGTAGCAATATAGTAGAAAAAGAAAATTGGGATAAGAATCTAGGTCTAGGCAGAGATAAAATATTTGATGTTCGAAAGCAATATAATGACCTAACAGCTTTGATGGAGTTTTTCACAGAAGATTTTTGTAATAAATATGAGTTTTTTGAATGGAAAAGATATCCAAATGGCGAGTACAAGATTGAAAATCGTGACCACAAGTCAATCAAAAGCAAATTGATCAAAAGGCATTTGAATGGAGGCTTGCCAGAGATATATCTAGTAGATCCAAACCACCAAGGCAAGGGAGTCATGTTGCTAGAGCACAACTCCGATGGCAGAGGCTTGTATGAGCCGGATTTAATCCCCACTTTAAAGTCTTTAAGATTCATTTGGGGGAATGATGTGGTGTTGTCTACTACTGGTTCCGATGACGAAGAAATAGTTTATTGGTGCGTAGGAACACAGGATGGGGATGTGGCCGTCATGACCAGAGAAGAATACGAATCGCTATAGGGTGTTCGTTTGAGAATAGGATCTCTAAATATCAGAATGTTCATAAGTCCTTTTATTTAAAAGACTTATGAACATTTTTGAAGTTAATAGTTTTAATATTTTCCTAGGAAGGAAGTTAAAAAAGATAAATAGAATATAAATCAGATATATAATAGTGAATTAAATAAAGACTTTTTTGGAGGTTGCGATGGCTACAACGAAAAATAGTTTGCGTAAAAAGTCGGAAATTGAACAGCTTCTCAGCGATGTTCACTCTCACAATATCAATCACTATACAAGAGAACTCTTTCTTCACAGTTCTTTAAGCCCTTTATCTGACGATTCTGAACCAGGTGTAGATTACAGAATGGCAGTTAGATTTAATAAAAATTTATCTGTTTTAGAGAATCAGAATTCTGAAAACGTACTGGTACACATGCACTCTACTGGTGGAAGTTGGTGCGATGGGTTAGCGATGTTTGATGCAATTAGATTTGCAAACTCATCAGTCACGTTTGTTACTTATGCACAAGCTTCTTCTATGAGTGGAATTTTGTTGCAAGCGGCTGATAAAAGAGTTTTAACACCTAATTGTGAATTCATGATTCACCATGGTTCTATAGCTTTGCATGATAACTCCATAGCTGTAAACTCCGCTGTGGAAATGAATAATAAATATATGAAACGTATGTTGCAAATATTTGCTAGACGATGTAAGATTGGAGAGTTCTTTTTAGAGAAAGAATACACAGAATCACGAATTATATCTTGGATAGATAAAAAGCTCAAGGATAAGAGTGATTGGTACATGTCTGCGGAAGAGGCGGTGTACTACGGCTTTGCTGACGGAATTTTGGGAACCAAAGGTTTCGAAACTATAGCAAAGATAAGGAGATGCTCTAAGTTTAAGGAATGCATTTGATGCCAAAACCTAATGATATAAGGTTTTGCAAAGATAGATACGAAAAGTATGATGGACCTGCAAAACTAGTGGCAACAGAATTTTTACAACAACGTGGATTCAAAAAAATATCAGAGAACTTAGACGAAAGCAGAGGCAGATTCAAAAAGATATGGGATGTGGCCGGAACTCATCCAAAAGTTGGAGAGTGGAGAATAGAGGCAGAAATAAAACAAGATTGGGGAACAAAGTGGTTTGACGTTCCTTTCAAATTTCATACAATGGACTTCCCTTATCGGAAAAGAGACAAGGCAGAAGAACATGCGACTCACATGATGATCATTGGAGGCGATTACACACGGCTCTTTATCGTTAATCGAGAGGCAATGCTCGAATCCCCTGTTGAGAACAAGTGGTGCAGAAATAGAAAGGGTTCTGAACCCTTTTTTAAAGTAGACATTGAAGATCCAAAAGCTGCTTTTTATTTTAAGAACAAAAAGACAGGCAAATGGAAACAATGGAAAAATTAAATGCTTCTGGCTTTTAGATTTGAAAATAATCAATTCTTTGCGTAACCAACAACCGTTGGAATTTGAAAAGTATCTTGAATCTAGAGGAATAAAATATGAAAGACCTGATTGTAGGTTTTGAACATCTTCACAGACATACCGATTTCAGCCTCTTAGATGGATATGCGACTGTTGAAGAATATGGAAAATATTCCAAACAGGTAAATCAAAAGTTTTTATGCATATCAGATCATGGTGCGATGGGTTCTGTCCCACGCCAGATTAGAACATGCGATGAAAACAACCTAGAGCCTATATTTGCTTGTGAGCTTTATGTAAACCAGTTGCAGCCTGATACGACCACTATTCCTTCCATGACGGAATTTAATAGAGGTCTGGGTACGCAAGAAGAGCAAGCCAAGTTAAGAAAATCGAATCATCTGCTTGCCATAGCCTACAATGAAACAGGCTACAGCAATCTGGTTACTCTTTCATCTTGGGGTTGGACGAGGGGTTTCTACAGGAAACCCAGAGTCAATCACGAAGTCCTCATGCAATATAAAGAAGGAATTATCTTCACTTCTTGTTGCTATAACAGCGAAATTGGACAAGCTTTTGACGTGGGCGGCGAAGGTCCAGCTATGGAGATGGTCGAAAAATATATGGCCATGTTCGGAGAAAACTTCTATCTAGAAATAATGCTTTTAGACTTCTCGAAACAAAAGCCTTATGATGAATTTATAATCAAAGCCAGCCAAAAATATAATTTGCCAATTATTGTTACAAATGATTGCCACTACTGTCTCAAAGAAGACAGCGAAATGCAGAGAAAGATGATCATGGTTCAAACAGGAAGAACCATGAAGCAAATCGAACAAGCGTTGGCTCAAAATGACATGGCTGATATGTTTGAATTGCAGGATTCCAATCTCTGGATGAAGTCAGAAGAAGAGATAAACGCAAAGTGGGAAAGCGATTACAAAGATGTAATAGATTACGAAATACTCAAGCAGGCCAAACTGAATACCGTTTCCCTTTGTGAAAAAGCAAAAGGTGTAAAGCTTGATAGAACTATCAAACTTCCTGCATTTAGCGAATCCGACATTAAGTTTAAGGAATCAATCATAGAAGGGGTTGTTAAGAGGAAAATTCCTAGGAATAAAGAATATTTGGATAGGATAGAAGAAGAATATTCTTTAATTTGCCAAAAAGGATTTTCCTCTTACTTTTTGATCCAAAAAATGATGACAGATGAAGCCAGAAAGTGGTACTTTGAGACATACGGTACTAGCGGTGCTTCGGCAGTCGGCCCCGGAAGAGGTTCGGCAGTCGGTGCTCTTAGCTGTTACTGTCTTGGAATAACAGACGTTGATCCGATTAAGCATGATTTGTTGTTTTCTAGATTTTTGAGTCCTGCTCGTGGCGGAAAACAAATTAAGTTTAGATTTTCGGGAGAACCATCTTTTTCGAATATTGATCCCATCCCCATGGATGAGGCGATTGAGTCTGCGCCTTTTTTAAGTAGATCAGATCGTGTTTGGTCGGATCAATAGCTATGCGGAGACAGGTTTGGATCTCCAAGTTGGAATATCACTCGACATGTAAGCCATCTTCCACCAGTTTTCAGGAACCTGTGCTTTATTATTTGTCGAATCAGAAATTTCAGTTTTTCCTGCTTTTCCATCGAAAACTATATAAAAATTGCTGTTTGGGATCTTTGCAGAGAATCCATTAATTATCCAGTGTCCCATCGTTGTTTGGGATGTGTCAGGATATAACTCAAATTGCATATCAATCATAGATACATTTTTTTGATCTCCAATGTCGATTGGTTCATCAATTGATATGTGAGCCATTTCTTTTATTAGCCATTTTCTGAATTGCATACAATATATACTTTATGCTTTAAAAAAAAAGCACATAATGCACTAAATATAAAACAGGAGTATATTATGAAGAGAGATCTGGGCAATAAGGTTTTGTTTGGTGTCTGTTCAGGATTGGGAAGAGACTTAAACATCAACCCTACAACAGTTAGACTAGGATTTGTTTTAGGCATTGTATTTTTCGGCACTGGCCTAGGGCTTTATCTCATTTTATTAATTATAATGCTAATAGCAGAAAATGCACATTAGGAGAAAAGATGAACAATTGGAAAACTTGGAACGAGTATATAGACTCTAGAAGCAAGACGAGAGAAAAGGCAAGCACTAAAAAAGTTGCTGACTATGACGGTCCAACCCCAGCTTCTCCAGAGAAGTCTCAGGCTGGTCGTAAGTTAAAGGATGATGGAAAAGGTATGGAAGACGTAGCTGGAAGTAAAACTTCTAAGCCTGCGCCATACAAAGCTGCTGGCAAAGACCCTGGAATGCAAGTTGCAGATGGTGGCAAAGAAAAAGGACTTGGAGACGATGGCGACAAAAACTTAATCTACAGTCCAGACACAGACGCCAGCGGCAAAGAGGCAAAAACATGGCCAGAAAGCTTTGATGCATTTATGCAAAACAAAAACGAAGCAGTTGGTCCTCCTATGGGCATGGATGACGAAGACATGGATGACGAAGACATGGATGACGAAGACATGGATGCTGACGACATGGACATGGATGCTGACGACGAAGACATGGATGCTGACGACGAGGACATGGATGCTGACGACGAGGACATGGATGCTGACGACGAGGACATGGATGCTGACGAAATGGACATGGATGCTGACGACGAGGACATGGATGCTGACGAAATGGGTCCACTCGAAAAATTAAGGGCTAAACACAGTGAAAGAAGACTTCCAGATGGAATGCCTGACGCCATGAAAAGCTATATGAACATGCGATGAAATAAGAATTCCCATAAGCCGAAATAAAAAAGCCTGTTTTTAAAACAGGCTTTTTTTACGACATAGCTTCTTCAGCTTAATGTTTTCAATCTCTTTTTTTGAGTTTTCATAAATTTCAAAATCTTTTTCATAATAAGATTGGATTTTTTTTGATCTAAATATGTTAAGCTGCTTCAATGTGTCTAAAGTGTCAAAATTGCGATTTATGCTTGGGTGGCAAATGTTAAGTTGGTCTAAAACCTTCAAATCATACCAACGTATGTCCGTGTGTTTTATGTTTGATGTTAAGGCGGAAACGGATGCAAGGTGCGGGTCGTTACCGGAGGCAATGTAAGTTGCTAATTTCTCGATACTACCGCAGTTTCTTAAAAACATTCTAGTGCTGCCGTTTTTTCTTCTCAAAATAGTATTGACAGCAGACCAAAACCTATCCTCCACAGGTCTTATGAAGCAGATAATTGGATAAAGTTGCTCATTCTTGTTCAGCTTGGAAAATAGTTTTTCTTTTTTGGCATTAAGTTCTTTACGTATGGTGTTTGAAGCATTCTTGGGTACGCATAGAAAATTAAATTTGTAATAATCATTTAGAAAACAGATGGTATCATTTAAGTGTCCATTCCTGTTCCAGAATTCGCTGCCAGTGATTTCTCCTGGAAATATGTTGGGATATATTTTTACCATTCTGATATATAATAGTATGAAATCACATAACAAACAGACTGAATATTTTATGAATTTTTCTAAGTTCTTAGAAGGACGAGAAGAGTTGAGAAAAACTAGCGGATCTCTTGAAAAGAAGCTGAAGAGGGCAAATACAGCAGCTTCCCAAAATTCTGGTCGTGACAATTATCCAAGGCTTAATCAAAAAAGGAAAGAGATCCTTAAACAGGCAGAAGAAAAAAGATCACTAAGAAGAGGCGAATATATCGACCTTTATGGATATGAAGCTTGGCTGGGTTATATCAAGAAGCACGACATTCCAGAAAATTCAAAATGGGCAGATGCTCATAAAAATTAGAAAATCAGTTTACAAAAATATATTTTTGCGTATAACTATAACACACGGGCTGGAAATGGTATCGATTGGCTGTTGAGTTCTTGAGTTGCCTGTAGGAGTTGATCGGAAGGCTCCTTAAAAATCCGATTAAAAATTTAGTTGACAAAACTAATTTCGCTATGGCTGCTTAATTATAAGTAGCCCAAGTTTCAAAGGTCTGCCAGTGACGTTTGACAACTTGCCGCAATACTGGATGCGTTCAAAGCAAATCAAACTACTTTTGAACTAAGACTCGTTGTTTGATAGTTGATTTAAACCTTTGTTTGTTGTGGTTTAATGATGCGAAACTCAAACATCAAACTATACAGGTAGACGCTTTTGAATAGGTAGTGCAAGACACGGGTTCGACTCCCGTCCGGTCCACTGAAGCTCAGTCAGAAATGACTGAGCTTTTTTTATTGACTTGTACATGGCATTTTTTTAAGATGTTTGAAACTCTAATACCAAAGGAAAAGAAATGGGTGTTCTTCCCTGTGCCAGAGGAAATTGTTCTAACGTCATGTGTGAAAGGTACTCTTGTACATACGGTTACATATGTCGTGAATGCTTTGAAGAATTAGTTCAAATTGGCACATCGGCAGATGTTGCTGATTTCATGGAGACCAATCCAATCGGATATGATACCGCCGAAGCGTCGAGGGCTTATTTTAACGAGATATTTGCGGAAAATTGAGGCTTAAATTGGAGATGACTTGAGTAGGTTTAGGTTTAGATTCTGGGATCAAAGCTCTGGCATGTTCAGGGAAAATCTGCATATTGGCAATCGTGGCATCCTTAGCAGCAGCTTTCGTCCTATTCCTAATGATTGCCACAATTGTCATCGGTTGTCACATCCAATAGAAAACATCATTACTCAACAGTGGATTGGTCTTGTAGATAAAAATGGAGTTGATATTTACGAGGGAGATAAAGTTGTTTTTGATAACTCAGATATTGGCGGCGAAAGATATGTTGGGTTTGTTGAGTGGAGCAGTGATCAAACTTTAGATAATCTATGTTGGGGAATTTGGGTTCCCAACGGCGGTTGGTTACATTGTGATTTTCTGGGTGAAATAGAAGTAATTGGAAACATATTTGAGGGAGATAATTAAATGATATTTCACGGGCAATATTTTGACTTGAGTTTGATTTTTGAAATTCAGCCGTTGGAGACAGGCGTGGTTGTTGAATACCCCTTAGACTTTTTCAAGGAAGCCCCAGATGATGCATCAGAGTTATGATGACTTAATCTGTGAGCACGAGAAGCACTTTAATTTGGGATTAAAAATGAGTTCTGATGAATTAAGACAATTGCAAGGAGTAACGTCTCTGATGGCTTCGTTTCTGGGACACACAGAATGTCTCTTTGGGATGGAACTTGCTGGCGAAGTCTGGTCGGATAGTTCAGAGTATTCATATTTTCCAAAGAAAAAGAGGCTAGAGGATTTTACTAAGCAAGATTGTATTGACACACTCTATCACGTTCATGAATGGCTTTCCGAAAACAACAAAAACACTCAAATATACTGGAATGAAAATGGGCAGGAAGAAAAAAGTTAAATTAGAAGAAATAGAAGAAGAAATTGTAGAAGAAGACGACGAAGAAGAAAAACCTAAAATCAAATTAGAGTTTGATGAATATGGAAATGTCAAATACGAATTCAGATATGTTTTAGGTTTGTCCAAAGAAGATAATCCCAATTGTTATGTTCATTACAAGGAAAGCAACACTTTAAAAGATTTAAAAATCGAGGCAGAAAAGGTTTTTCAAAAATTTAACCGTTCAGTTCAGGTGTGGGATCGACATAAGTGGACCGATTCGTCTGTTCTTCAACTCGATCCAGAACCTATTCCGGTTGAGGAAGAAAAAGAGGAAGAAAAGCCAAAAAGAAGAAGAAAAAGAAAAGATTCAAATGTTGTCAAAAGAAAAAGATAAGTTGCAAATGTAATTGATTTAGGTTATAAGTTTCATATGAGAGATCAACTACTAAAACTTTGCGTGGAAGGAATGTCCAAAAAGGGTTTGGATTCTTCTGCTTGTAAAGATCGATTAAGAGAGGAGCTTAAAGAGCTTGATGCTCAAGCGGAGCATGAGTATTTTGTAGATCTTCATTTTAAAAAAGCTAAATTTGAAAACAATGAAAACAATCTTTTAATTGCTTATCTTTTAGACTTGGTTGATGATTTTGACATAAACTCACCTCCAGTTTCTATACAGGGTGAGTTTCCAGATATTGATATAGATTACTTGCCTCAAGTTCGTGATTACCTCAAGGTTGAGTGGGCACCAAAAGAGTTTGGAAAAGAAAATGTTTGTGCAATTGGTAATTACACAACTTACGGAATAAAAAGTTCTTTAATTGATATGGCTAAGGTCCATGATAAGGATCGAAATGAAATTGTAGGACTAACCACTCAGCTTGGCTTGAAAGACAATGATGGTAAGACTCTTACTTTCGATAAAGCTTTAGAGCAATTTGAGAAATTGGGCAAATATTGCGAAGACAATCCAGATGTCGCAGACGCTGCCCGTAGGCTTTTAAATCGTAACCGTGGAATGGGAATGCATGCTGGAGGCTTGATCATTTCTGATCAAAGAATCGACAGGCTGGTTCCGCTAGTTAAAGGTAAAGACGACGCTTATGTTTCTGCATTCGTGGAAGGGCTTTCTGGAACTGACTTGGGGCCTTTAGGCTTGATCAAGTTCGATCTTTTGGTTGTCGTGGATCTTAAGAAAATTGTAACAATCAGTGAGTTGGTTAAACGAAGCAATCCGCATATAAAGACAATATCTGCTTTGGAAGGCACGGATGACGATTGGTCTGATACTACCTATCTGAATGACCCTAAAGCAATTGCTTTAGCGGATGGGGGAAAGCTAAAGTGCATTTTTCAGTTTGATTCTAGTGGAATGCGTGAGCTAATTAAAAGCGGTGGTGTAACAGGCTTTGATGATCTTCCTGCCTACTCTGCATTGTATCGACCTGGTCCTCTTAACATGGACATGGATAAGACTTATGTCCGAAGGAAAAGAGGCCAAGAACCAGTTAGTAATCCGGTTCCAAAAATGGAAGGTGATTTGCATCTGCTTCTCAAGCCGATTCTTGGTAGAACCTACGGAGTTATGGTTTATCAAGAACAGGTTATGAAGATTTTAAATGTCGTTGGAGACATTCCTCTTATTCATTGCGAGAAGGTTAGAAAAGCAATGAGCAAGAAAAAGGTGAAGGAGTTTGCAAGATATAAAGAGCAGTTTGTCGAACGTGGACAGGCAAATCTTGGCTGGAGTGAGAAGGATGTCGAAGAACTTTGGAATCAGGTAGAAGCCTTTTCAGAGTACGGATTTAACAAGTCGCATGCTTATGCATATTCTTATATTTCATCCAGATTGCTTTATCTGAAAGCACACTACCTAATTGAGTTTTATTGCGGAACGCTTCAGTGCGAGACACAATCTGGCAAGATTAAAGATTATAAACTTGAGGCAGAGAAAGATGGCGTTGAATTAAAAAGAGTGGACATCAACAAGTCAGGATGGAATTGGGAAATTGTTGATGGAATAATCTATATGGGATTCTCTGACATCAAAGGGATAGGAGAAGATGTCTCTCATAAGATAGAGGAAGGACAGCCGTATAGTGGCTTTGATGACTTCTTGCAAAGGTTTGGGACGGATTCAAAGGTTCTTAAGCCTTTGATTGCCTTAAATTGCTTTGGGGAAGAAGAAGACAGAAAGGTGCTCCACGAGTTTTGGGAGTACTTCAAAAAAGAGACAAAGAGGCGACAAGATAGAGACAAACGTGGGGCGAAGTCTAAATTAAAGATTGTAGAAGAAATGAGCTATATTTGTAGCCAACGATTCGGAGCGACTTGGGAAGAAGAGCTTAATGCAACAGCTTCTGAAGACTTTTTGAAACACCTTTCAAAAAGTGGTTTATTGGACATTCCTAAGAAGGACTTTTTGATTTCTGAGTTTGAATTTGAACATTTTACATCCAAGGATCTGAAGGACGACTTAGAAGATGTTTTGAAAATTGGAAAGAAGTATAAAAGAAATGTTGAATCTTTGGAGAAGAAACAAAATTCTGATGTTCCCGTATCTCTTGCTGATTTCATGCCTTGTGGAGATATCGATACCGAATCTGAAAATGTTTACAACGAGTTGCTAGGTATTGCAGAATCGATGTATTATGGATTTGCATGGCAGCATCCAATAGAGTTTAGCCCTGACTATAAAGGCGGAATGACTTTTGACCGTTTTGACGAGGAATCAACTTTACTTTGGGCACCTATTGAATGTCAGGTAGTAAGCTTGGATAAAAAGGGGCTTCCTAAAAAGGGGTCGTCACTACAGGAGAGACTTTCCAAAAAGGGAAATCCCTACTATGTTTTTACTGTTCAAGATGAAAATTTTAATACAAGACTGGTGACGATGTGGGAAGATGATTTCGTTAGATTTAAGGAAGAAATAGAACATTGGGATGGAGAATTTCGCCAAGGTAACTTTCTTAGGATGAGGGTTAATCGACCTGATCCCGGATTTAGCAGTCATGTTTTTCAGAGTCCGACAAAGCGAAATCGTTCGGAACTACCTGAAAAAGCAGCAGATGGCAGACTCGTCGTCATGGCTAAACCGGAACAAGTTGAAATAAAGCATGAGCCTTCCAAGGCAGAGGAAAAGCTTTTGAAAGATATAAACGATGAAGGCTTTACAATAGTGGGAATATAAAATGAGTGAAGAAGATAAAAAAGAAAAAGAAGAAGAATTGCTGGTCATCACGGAAGAGAATTTTGATCAATATTTTTTTGACGTTAGAAGACATGATCCTCAGAGAGGTCAGGTTATGGCATGCTATACAGCCAAAGCTGAGTTCCTTGATGGAATGGAAAAAAGAAACATTATTTCGATGCTCCAAGGGAACGGAAAGATCGAATCAGTAATGCAAGTCATGCGAAAACTGCTTCACGCAAATGAAAAAGATTCTATTCGGATTCCAAGAGAGATGGCGGAAGATTTGCTGGCTGGGATGTCTCACGATGATTTAGCAAAAAAGAAATACAGTTATACGGTTGAGGTTTACTTTTATACCCAACAGGAATATATTCCTCGTGACGATCCTCACTGGAGTTGTGTCTCTTTGATAAATTTAGACGACGCTATCGAAAGCACTGAGGATGGCCTTACGATTAGAGCAAAGATTGTGACGGAAGAAAGCTCTTAAAATCCTTGGAGAAAATAGATGTCAATTATTGGCGAGAAAAAGAAAGTTGCTAACGATGTTGGCGAACAACGATCTTCCGCAATGAGAATCACTCAAGGCTCCTTTTCTAAAGTTAGGCATTCCTCCCGAACATGTCGGACTGGCGAAGAAGTTTGGCAGGCGAATAAGTGGTATTTTTGCAGAGAATGGTTTCAACAAGAATCTCAGGGAGTGACAAGGCTTTTATATTCTCACTCGAAACATCAAACAGAAGATGTTGCTAGGTTTATTAGAAAAGTCGAAAACAAGTTGAAACTTAAAGACAAGTCTCGAATTGGTCCAACTCAAAGATCGACAATTTCTTGGATAAAAGTTGTTCCGTTTTGGACCAAGACCAGCATGAGAAGGTCGTTTTTCACCATGATGCTTCGTTGTTCCCAAAACTATGATTGGGTAGAGAACAATTTTGAAGAAGCTCTCCTAAGTATCAGATACACTTCAGATACTGAGTATGCTGTGAGGAGGTTTTTGAAGGGCAACGTGAGGTACACGGGTAAAACTACTGGGTGGTATGATGAGTTTAAGTATAGATCAAAAGAGAAAATCGATAGGCTGCTTGTTAAGCCTAAATTAATAGGAGCAGTAGATGAACAGAAAACATCGTTTAGATGATTTGAAGATTATTGACGAGCTACTATGTATGATGAAGGGCTTTGACGAAAGCTGGGAATATATAGAAGGTAAGTATAACATAACAAATTTAGCCATGTCTCGTCTTAGAGATGCTTATTTTTCTGGAGAAATGAAGAGCACAACTGCTAGTTTGGCTGTTTATTTTGACCCAGAATTAAAAAATAAGCTTGAAAGCCATATATAATTATTATGAAAGATCACGAACAACAACAAAGAGAAGACTTTGCCGATTGGTGTCAAAAATGGGACAAAGCGAAGAATGAAGAAGGTTTTTCCAAAGGTGCCATTACTGATGGAAATGGAAACTTAAATCAAGATCCACAACCTAAAGTGACAGATAGTGAGTCATTTATTTCTTCTTCTGCTGCCGGTCCTTCTTTTGGCCAAGACAGAGAGCAGGAGCAAAGAGGAAAATTTGATGATTGGTGTGAAAAGTGGGAAAAAGCAAAAAGCGATGGAGTTTTCGAAAATGCTCCTAACCACTTCGTACCATCCCAAAAAACTGCAAACGTCAGTTTCTTCGGAGCCACGAACTCAGACCCTTCAGATGGCGTGTCTGAGCGAGATGCCGACTACTGGAACACTGTTCACAATATGTCTGCGAATGGCGAGCTTGCTCCTAAAGAGATACTCACAGAGTCAGTTATTGATAAAAAGGGAATCAAAAAAGTTGCCGATGCAATAAGGCAATCCCCCAATCCTATTCGTCCAAATACGATTGGCCCTGACCAAGAGTTGGAGCCAGAGCAATTGGGAGTAACATATAGCGAAGAAGATCTTGAGAAAATCGAAGAAGCTAAGGCCAAACTGCACGAGATGGGTGACAAAATCAATTCTTTGCTAGGTTTGGGAAAACGCTCAGAAGCAATGGAAAAAAAGATGGAGTCTCTTAAAGAAAAGCTTGACAAGTTGAGCGACGAATTATCTCATTCGGCTCCAGAATCTATATCTTCTGGCCAAGCATATTGACGTTGACATTCATTCCTATATAATTAAGAATAAACCCTCCTAAATAGTTTTAGGAGGGTTTTTTAATGAGAATATTGTCTGCGTTGTCCTATTTGTCCCTAGCGGTATTGATTGGATATTACTCTTACGAAAAGGATGGCGTTCTTAGCATATTCAACAACATTTGTTTTTTCGTGCTTGGAATGTTATTTTTGTCTACACTTTTTCTTAATCGAAATGAAAAAGTTAAATCTAAAACTAAAACTACATCAAAAACAGAAAAGGAAAAATGATGCCTGTTACTTGGAAAGCACCTGACACTGTTCAAACAATAATTAACGATGTGAAAAACTTTCATCATTCTCCTCGTTTAGACGAAGCACGAGTCACTGCTGCTTTTGTAGATTCGAAGCCATTTACAAATAATCGTTTTAATTGGGGTTCGACTAAGAAATTTTCAGAGTTTTCAAAAGTATGGCAAGCCACAAAATATGATTTTTGCATTGTCATCTGCTCAGATATATGGCACCAAATACTTGGACCTGACCAGAAGCACGCATTTATAGATTTGCATATGACCCGAATGGAAGCCGAATTCTTGCCAGAAGTAGTTGTTGAAAATGGAAAGAAGAAGGTTCAAAAAGATGAATTTGGAAGAGTTCAATATTCTAATGAGTTGAAGATTGATGATGACGGAAATCCGAAATGGAAGGTTTCTCCTTTGGATTTGTTGGTCTTCACACAGAATGTTTCGAGATATGGTTTGTGGTGCGAAGAACTGTTAGAATTGAATGATGCGATAATAGATAATGATAAGTCCAATGGTGAGGAACAAGCCTAGAAAAAATCTTTTTCTATTTACATTTGCGAATTGTGTCGTGTCATACTGAGTGGTTAAAAATGAATAAAAATACTTTGCTGAAGCTTATTTTAATTGTTTTGCTTTTGTCGAACTTTGTTGTCATGTGTAGTATAAAGTCTCCATTTTCAAACAATTCTACATCTGGAATTGTTGATTCTTTTGGAGTTTTTGGAATAAATCAAGTAAGGGTTAATTCTGGTCACGAGTTTGAATTGGTTCTTGAAGATGGAAGGAAAGTTTGGGCCTTTCTAGAAATTACATCTTCTTACAAGGCAAAGGATGAATTGATCAAGTTATTCAATTCCAGCACAAATCCTCGTTGTGTTTTGAAGGAAAAAAAAGACTCGTTTTGGATTGTTGACATTCGTGTCACAGATGATATGGGAAAAGATATTAGTATCGTTACTTTTCTCAGAAACAAAGGACTCGTTTTTAAGGTATAAGATGAACACCGCTTCTTCTAAGGCTAAAAATGTTGAAGAATCTCAAGAAAAATCTTCTAAAAAAAAGCCTGCTTCTGGTAAAAGGTCAACATACTTCACAAAGTTTAAATCCTTTCTCACCCAGTCTACTACAGATCACGATAATTCAGAGTCTTGCCGCAAGGCTGCGATATTCACCCATAGGTGTCCAGATCCAGATGCTATCGGCTCTATGATGGGGATGCAGTGGTTGTTAGAAAAGTCTTATGGAATTGAAAGTGATTTGTTCTATTCTGGAGAGGTTTCTCATCCGCAAAATGTTGCGATGGTCAACCTTCTTGATCCCAATCTAAGAAAGGTTGACGAATATGCTCAAATGCACAAAGAGACTCCCTATGATGTCCATATTTTGTGCGATACAGTCCCCGTTAATGCGGGATTGTGTGATGCAGTCACATTTGACATTGTAGTTGATCACCACAGGGAAAATCCTTCTGCTAATTTTCAGGGTATATGGATTAATTTGAAAGCAGGAAGTTGTGCGGCTACCATCTATGATTTGATAGAAAAAACGGGTCTAAAGTTTGATCCAGATAATGACATTGATTCTAAGTTGGCTACTGCCTTGATGGTTGGGATAAGCACAGATACTGAAAACTTGATGGCTGACGACGCAACCGAGTATGAATTCAAAGCGTGGTCAGGGTTGTTTGAATACAGGCACCCGTCTGCTTTAAAGTCTATAGTTAATTTTGAACGTCCAAAGTTTTGGGTTGATTCAAAAGCAGAGGCTACTAAGAAAGCGTATATCAATGAGGGAGTGGCCGTTGTGGGCATGGGGATAATTCCTTCTAGGCATAGAGATATGATCGCAGACATGTCTGATGACATGGTTACATGGGAAGGGGTGACCACCGCTATAAGTTTTGCAATGGTTGATGGGGACAGGATTGAAGGCTCAGTTCGTAGTTCTTCTTCTACCGTGTCTGTTCCTAAACTTTGTAAAGACTTGGGAGAGGCAAAAAAAGGCAATGGTGGAGGCAAGCTTGGCAAGGGGGCATACCTCTACGGCATGGGCGGCGGTGGGATAGATGAAGACGATGACGAAGCCACCAAGGCTAAGACTTGGGACTTATATAACGAAAAAGAAAGAAATAGAATTCTAAGACAGATGAAAAAATAAAGTTATTAACTATGTTATTCCATGGAGAAAAGGTTTCTTATAAAATGTAAATCCTGCAATTGGGCAGAAAAATCTACCGGACTTTCTTCAGATCTAGATCATCTTAAAGAAGTCAAAAAATGCAAGAATTGCGGGGGCAGACAGTTCAAGTGCCCTGAGTGCGGGCATGCGTCAAAGATGTACAGAACTAAGGGCAATACTAAATGAGTAGAATTATAAAACCCAAACCACAGAATGCTGGCGACAAGAAGTCGATTGAGGCAGAAGAGTCTGTTGTAGATATAAGTTTTAATTTATTTAAAAACAATCCAAGAACAAAGCCCAAGAATCCAGATGATATACTAATTATTTCAAGCTTGTCAGAATTTGGTTGCGAGATTGTTGGATGCATGTACTGCATTCCCAGAATCCTTCGTGAGAATCCGGGAAAATATGTAATTATTGTAGGTTGGTTTGGTAGGGAATATTTATATCGACATCTGGCAGATGAGTTTTGGGAAATAAAAGAAGAGTTTCAAAATTTGAGGGATTATTGTAGGGCTTTTCACTATGACTCCAAGAATCTATCCAACTTAGAAAAGGCTTTGAAAAAACTTGGGAGAGTCATCACAACACAGGAACTGGGCAGAATTGCAGTAGGATGTAAATGTAAGAGTTGCGGGGCTTTATGGGGACAAACTGATCCATGTAAGAAGTGCAAGTATTGCGAAAGTGAAGATGTCATTCCTTCGCTTTTCTCAGATCCTAAAAGTTTTAAAAAATATGCAAAGTTAATTCCCAACCCGTCGCAGCATAAAATAGATCAAGCAAAATATTATTTGGGGAAAAACCCTGTTGGAATATTTGCTCGTGGAAGAAAAACTTATGGCAGAAACATGCAGCCTGAGTTTTATGTTAATTTAATAAAAATGCTCAGGAAGATGGGATATAGCCCTGTTTGGCTTGGCGAGAAACAAAGCACCCAACCATGCCCTGTTGAGGATGTTGTAGATTTTTCTAGGATGCCTGAGTCTAGAGATTTAGAGTTAACTCTGGCTTTGATATCTTCTTTAAATTTCACTATCCAGTACTGGACAGCTTCTACTCGACTAGCTTCTATGGTTGGCACACCGTACTTGTTGTTTGAAAGCCCAGATCAAATTTGGGGAAGAGGGCAAGAGGGTTATCGGAGAGAATTATGTGATTTTTCTGATAATAAACTTTGTATTTGTCATTACTTAAACATGTATGACGACAATGAAGCGGCATTGTCTTTGACCGATCAATGTATAACAGAGATGGAAAGCAGAAACTACGAAGATGTATTTGGTCTGTTAGAATCTGATATAGTGGCTCAAAACATGAAGAAAGAGCGTGAGGTTTCAATTAGGTAAACATATGGATTCTTCTTTATTTTTAAAAAATGCTGCTGATAAATGTGGCTTCGAGCGTGTTAGATATAACTCAAACAATGTTCCTACATCGATAGACCCTGACAATGTTTGTGTTTTGTTTTTCTTTGGCGACATACGATCTATGTCAATTGCCTCTTCTTTGATAGTCAAGAGGTTTAGAGAAGAATTAAAATCATCTAAATATTTTATATTTTGCTCATGGCCTGGATATGAAAATCTATTTCCATATGTAGATGAATATTGGTCGATAAGCGAAAAATCTGTAATGAAATCAATGTATCGTCAAACTGACGGGATGAGAAACAATTCAGATTTGTGTGTTAGATACGAAAGAAATTTAAATTATTTTTTTGTAGACTGCTCTTCTTATAAAGACTTACAAAAATTCTATAATAGAGGAATAAAGCAGGGATTTTTTGACACATTCAAGAATGTTAAAAAGTATTTCCCAGCGATATCCTCGGCTGCAATTTTAGGGAACCAGTTCATTAGAGATATGGGCAAGTCTCAAGGTTTTAAAGTGTTTATATATCCAAACTCTATTGCTAGGCATTGGAAAAATGGAAGAATTAACTATGTGGACGTTGATAAGAATTTTTGGGTAGGTCTAGTCGAAAACCTTCTGGCTAAAGGATACCAGCCAGTTGTATATCTTGACAAATATACTCATGATATTTCTGGAGATTTTTTAGATAAATGTTTGTACATAAATGACGGAGACATTTCCCACATATTGGCAGCTATGAGGCATGTTGGGCTTGTTGTAGATTTTTACTCTGGCATTTCAAGATTATCAATTATAGCAAGATGTCCATTTGTGGTGTTTGATGAGAGAAGTAGATATTCTAATTGTAAAGAGTTTGAAATAGACGACCTGATGGCAAATGACATCCCTAGAGAATATATTTTTGGATTTCCTACTATATTAGGTCATAGAGACAATACCTCTTGGAAGGTGAATGTTTTTGACGCATTGACCAATAGACTAGATAAATTTTTACCCGATTTAAATAGGGACAACTGGCCTTCTACAGCGGAAATAGAAGAAATTGTCCCTTATAAAAAAGTTAGAGAACTAAAAAATAAAAGATTTGGTTCAAGGTTTATAAAAATACCTAAAGTTTAAGGAACTTATTGATGGCTAACGTCACGAGAGTTAGAGTAGAGTTAAAGAGATATAATCCCAATGCTTCTAGAGAAGAGAAGGAAAGGGCGTTTAAGGGAATGTTTTCTGCATTTAAAAAGCAGTGCAATGAAGCAGGCATTCTTACTCAATGGAAACAAAAGCAGTTTTATGAGAGCAAAGGCGAAAAGCGTAGAAGGAAAGCCAAGGAAACGGCTGCAAATGTTAAAAAAGAAGAATTAAAGCAAAAATTGCGTCAACATTTTGGTTAAGGGTTTATTATGAGTAAAAAGTTAAAAATAATGAGTTTGTCAGTAGAGCCTGAAATGCAGGAACTGTTAAAGAACTCATCTAAAAAGATGGGATGTTCGGTATCTTCTCTTGTTAGAGATCTAGTAGACAAACATATAGATTTAATCGTGAATGATGGTGAAGAAATTCCTGTGATACTAAAAATCCCCACTAGCCTTCGAGGCAATCCAGAGGACTTGAAGGCTTGGCTAGATTCTAGAGTTTCTGGAATAGTGAAAGCTTTATCAAAATGAAATTAGATAAAGAAGCTCTTCGTGGGACCGAGATAGTTGATTTAAAGGATATCCCTGATTGCGAATCTGTAGAAGATGTTCAGGATGATTGTAAATCTTTGGTTGAGGCATACGATTTGTGTCTCAAAATGGAAAGGGCTTGCATCAAAGCAGATGGCATAGGTCTGTCAGCAGTGCAGGTTGGCATTCCACTAAAGCTTTTTGTAGTAAAAAATCCATCAGGCGATGTGGATGAATTCGATCATCTTGTAAATTGTTCTTACACAGAGGCCAATGATGCGACTGAATCAAAGAGAGGGATAGAAGGCTGTCTTTCTTTAAAAAATTCAGATGGAACTTTGAAAAGATTTTGGGTAGAGAGGCTTGATAGCATATCGGTCACAGGAAAAAGGCTGTCTATAAGCGAGCAAGGAAAAATTTTTCTTGAAAGTTTTCAAGAGATATTGACTGATTTAAATGCTGTAGTTTACGCTCATGAGATAGATCATCAAAATGGAATTTTGATATCTGACATAGGTGAAGAAGTTTCTATTTGGTAAAAATATGCTTTCTAAAAATCAACTAATGAATGTATGTCTTCTTGGTGGATCGGATTCAAATACATGCCGATATTTAAGACAAGATGAGAAAAATTGGAATAAATGGTATTGTTTAAAACATAAGATTAGCGACAAGTCTCTTATTGATGCCAAGATTTCAATGTGGGTTGTATCTTGTCAGAGCAAGGGCAAAGACCCAGCGGCGTCTGGTGTCCCGCTGGGTGATAATTGCAAAGGATATCCCTTGTTGAAAAATATAGAGCAAGGATATGATGTCTGAAGCTGAGGCCGCAATTTTCTACTTAAATATAAATATGGGTTTTTTAAACCTTCTTATTTGCTTCATTTTAGAAACTTTAATTCCAAAGAAGCACTGGATTTGGAATCCAAATTTTAATTTTGGCCTTGCTATGATAAGTTTTTTTTGTGCCTTTTTGGTTTGGGTTACTTAATTTTGATTCTTTGAGATCAACTCATAAACATCTTTTTCTACATCTGTGTACATTGCACTAACGAATACGCCATCTGTTAACGAATCATCGTTGTAGTTTACAATTTGCTGTGCCAGTATGTCTGCCGCTTTTTCTTTCTTTATTGACTTCGTTCTGTAGTGGTAGATCAACATCATGGCAATCGTTCCTAACGCAAAAACCATCACTAGCGACCCATCACCCTGTAAGATTTGAACTCCAAAGTTTTCATTTTTTCCAGAAAGATTTAATAGACCTTGTTGAAAATTTTCAATTTTGTCTGCATTAATCTGTTGTTCGTTCCTGAGTTTCATAAAATCCAGCATTATACCGTTTTGATTACTCTTTATGTCTTCTATTTTCCCATTTTGGTTGTTTATCTCATTTTTCATGTCTGGGCTAAATGGAGATAAATTGTTAGAGCATCCTGAACAGATTATCATAGAAAACAACATTGATGCCAGTAAAATTCCTTTTTTCATTTTGTGTCCTTTCTTTCTTTCTTTTAAATACCTAATGTATCTATTGACATGGTATATTATTTATTTTAAGATTTATCGACTATTCACTTATTCGCTTGACGGAGTATTTCATGGGTTATCAAGAACAGGATGTGGTTGCAATTGAAGAGGAACAAGGAGAAATGGGAGATTTCTTCTTGGGCTTTCTAAAAGACGCCAAATCAGTTGCAAAGAAGCACATACAAACTTTTTTTTCTGATAAGAAATACTATTTTGGCGGAGAGATTGGAGAAGATATACTTTTTTCTCCGAGGAATATCAGCACGGTTCTGAACACAGATATAAGCACGGGAGTTCTGGAAGCCTATGAAAAAATTGAACGATGCCCTGACATAGTTGTAGAAGAGGACGATACGATATTATCTGATGATGTTAGATTGGTAATGTCGGTTTTCAAAGAATGCAGTATCAGAGAGATACCAAAGCAGTTCGCAGCGGGATTGCTTTTAATGTATTTGGAGTTGTGTGAAGGAATTGAGTGATAGAGAATTAAAATTTATATCAGGTGAGTTTCTTCATTGTGATTTACCTAAAGAAAAAAAATACTTATTCAAATATTTTAGGAACGAGTCTCAAAGACAATTCTTAAAATACTATTTTACATTTGATGGCAATATAAATATAAAATATTTTTCTAGGCATACAGGATACGTTTGTTCAGAAAGATGGCTTTCTACTCTAAGGAATAAAATAAGAACCTTAGAAAGAGTTCATAATAACGCTAAGAGAGATTTAGATTTTGAAAAACTATCTCTTATAAAATCTGGAAAATTAAAATATAAAGCAATACTAAGAAACGAGGGCAAATGTTAAATGAGATCGCAGTTTTACAGGGAAAACTAGATGAAACTTTTTTGAAATTAAGCATTTTCAGCGAAAAATTTAAAAAAAATCCTTTAAATTTTGACATAAAAAGAATAGAGATTGCCGAGAAAGAATTAGATTCCCACTTAGAAGAACTTCAAAAACTGGAAAAAACAACCCTTCTGTAGCTAGAAGGGTTGTTTTTTTTGTTATAAATTTCTAATTGGAAAATGTCGGATAATGGGATCTTGAAGTAATATATAATTGCATGAATACTTTCAGAGATTGGCTTATTGCCAGAGAATCTAGTGCGTCCACAAGGGCCAGACATGCCGCCGCTCTTGGTTTGATGCCGCTGGCCGTTGTAGGCTCTGTCCACGGCAGGTCAACTGCTTCGCCTTTTGAGTTGGAGAGTTTAACTAAAAAGAAGAAGAAAAAGAGGAAGAAAAGAAAAAAGAAAAAAGGTTAGTTATATGTTTGCAAAGATGCAAAATTTTTTCTTGTCGCTTTTAATATTAATAATTGTTTTTGTTTCAATATACGATTCTTATTGGACGTTTAAGACAGCGGATGTAATTTTAGAACATGAAAAAAATCCAATAGGAGTAATGCTTATAGAAGCAGACGGTGGAGATGTCGCTTTATTTATGACATTGAAAATGATAGGAACTATGATCGTAATTCTAATGATTCCTTTGATTTATTTCTTTAAAAAGAGGTGGGGACTAGCCGTTGCTTCTGGTTTGGCTTTTTTTCAAATAATGTTATTTTTCTATTTAACATATGGAATGTTTTGATTTGATTCATTATTTACAAGTAGGAAATTTAGGGAAGAATAGAGACAAATTTTTAGGCAAGGTTGGCAAGCAAGCTGGTAAGGGAAACTGGTTTTGGGCGTTTAGGTGCAAAGCTAAACTGTATTCGTGGGAATTCGGAATGCAGATGTATGAGGATGCCTACTGGAATTTTCTTCGAAACGATATATCTTCGATTAAAGAATTAATTTCTAAACATAACGTTTTTGTACATGATAGACACGATATAGATTCTCTTTTTAATTACAAACATCAGACCAGCCATTCTGATCATTACTCTGATATCGCAATTCGCAGGTGTTTAATAAGGATGGGAGTCTGGTTTCAAGGCAGCGATATCTTTGATTTGAAAGATACAAAATTTATTGATTCTAATGTTTCTTTTCATTTGCCACATTTAATCGAGGGCGACAATAAATCAGCACTATCATGGCTGAATGAAAATCGCTATATTGTAATAGCCAAAGAAACGGAAGACAAGTGCAAGCTATCGGAGATAATGGTTAAATGAGTATTCGCTTTAACGGCACAGGCGAGATTATAAACAACTTTTACAATCTCAGACTTGCTTATTCCAGAAATGGAAACGAGAATGAAATTGCAACAGGCTGGAAAGCCGCAAGTTGGTCATCTTCTGAATATCAGCGTAAAATTTTTGACACAATTATGAAAAATGTTCAAGGATCTTGGACTAGCACCGATAGTGTCTTGGATGTTGGATGCGGAGTTGGAGATTTTTTGCCTTACTTGTTTAAGACACACTATAAAAAAAGCGGTTGGAATTATGCAGGAGTAGACATATCTGAAGAGGTGATACAGGAAGCAAGGTCACAATCTAGTTTGCCAGAAAGTTTCTACAAATTTCACTGTGGAGATTTTTTAGATTTGGAGTTTGAAAAAGAATACGAATGGTGTGTTGCTGCTGGAACGTTCAATCTTAGATTACTTGATCCACACATACAATACACATATCTTTTTAGTGCTCTTAAAAAAATGTTCAACCTATGTGACAAAGGGGTTGTTGTTACCATCTTGTCAGATTTTGCAGATCAACAGAACGGAAGATTTAATGATTTGTTTTACTATGATCCGTCTAAAGTTTTAAATTATTGTTTGAAGAACATAACAGAAAATGTTGTAATCGATCACAATTCTTTAGATTATCAATTTGTTCTTGGTCTTTATCCAAAATAATTTCGAACAAAAAATGAAAGAATGTGGACGCAAATGAAAAAACCAAGAGTAGTTCCTGGCCGTGATGAAAAATATATGGCAATGGCTATGTGGGCGGCATCTTTTTCAAAAGATCCAGACACACAGGTTGGTGCATTTATTATAGATTCTTCGAATCGTCCATTGGGATGGGGATATAACGGTCCTCCGTCTTCAATAAGGGATGAAGACATAAATTGGGAACGCCCTTACAAGTATGACTATGTGGAACATGCTGAAGAAAACGCAATAGACTTCAGCAGATTAGGCTTTCAAACCTTGGATGGATCTACACTGTACGTTACTGCTAGACCATGTAAAAAGTGTATGCTTAAAATAGTTAAGAACAAAATTCATAAAGTTATTTTTTTTCCTTATAAATCTAAAGACTCAAAATCTTCCCTGAACAGTCCTGATTCTATCCAAAAAGTACAAGAGATTGCAAAAAAAGGCAATGTAGCTCTTCAAGAATTTGAAGGAAATTTAAATTGGATCAGAGATAGAGTTTCTCAAATGGAGTTGTTGGGAGTTTTTGAATAAATATTTCATATATAGTTGTATGAGTATTCAAGGAGCGAGAATAGGAGTTTCGTGCGATCTCACGACAAACTCCAACTGTTTAGATAAATTTGGATGTCCGTCCAATGTTTGTCCTGATTTTACCATTAGAAGGCACGATGTTAAGCCGCCATTTAGACTGGCCGCTGATGATTGTGATGGTCCTTTAGACTTGACAGATCCAGACACTGGGGAACTAGACACGTCTTTGGTGTTAGAGGCAAACATGTGGGCTATTGCTAAGTTAAAGACGAGCATTGACACATCTGACACCTACTTCAGGTTGGCAGACGACATTGGGTTTGAACAGGTGATGGTTGGCGACATCATCATCATGGATAGAGTTAGACTTCCTGAGCATATGCTTGTGACTGGATTTGATGAAACAAATAAGTTAATACAAGTTCAGAGAGGATACAATGGAACCAATGAGTCTTCATGGAAGAAAGGATCTTCGATGAGGATATTTAGGGTTTTGGATGCGTCTGCTGTTATAGAATTGGTTTTGGGGGACATAACACAGGAAGACGGAACAACTTTAAAAGACCAGTTATTAGAAACTCTTTTGGTATATAATTGGAACGCTAACAACACATGTCTTCCTGGTTGTTATTGGTTTGAATTTAAACTTTTGAAAATGGAAGAGGGCGTGAGCTTTCTTTCATCTAGTACTCCATCTGTCACCCCTAGTTTCACACCTAGCAGTCTTACACCTACTGATTTTGGCTGCACCATGGGATCAGGTGTCGAATGGGTTAGAAGATTTCCAATGACAGGCGAAGGTTTTTTGATTCATATTCCTTTTTCTCCTACAACGGAGTAGTCAATGGTATTGACGCCAAGACGGGCAGAGAGTTATTCTGTAATTTATAAATAATTAAACCTCGCATCCTCAAGGAGCGGTTATGTTAGTGTCGGATTTCTTAATCGACAGAATGAAAAATTCTGGAATTGAACACGTCTTTGGAGTTCCTGGGGATTATGTTCTTAATTTCTATAAAAAATTAAATAATTCAGACATAAGTTTGATCAACACTACAGACGAAAATCACGCAGGATTTGCAGCAGATGCGTATTCTAGAATAAAGGGTATTGGTTGCGTTTGTGTCACATATAATGTTGGGGCATCAAAACTTATAAATGCAGTTCAGTGTGCCTATGCAGAGAGATCTCCTTTAATTGTGATTTCGGGTTCGCCTGGCATGAAAGAACGAGATGAAGGAGTTTTGCTGCATCATATGGTTCGTTCATTCGAGTGTCAAAAAGAAGTTTTTGAAAATTTCACATGTGAGTCTGTTGTTCTAGATGATCCGAATACAGCAGGGTACAAAATTGATAAAGCTTTTGAAGCCCTGCATCACTATAAGCAGCCTATCTACATTGAGCTTCCAAGAGACGTTGCCGATAAGCCAATCGGATATGATGTTTACAAACAAGGAACCCCAGAATCCCCGACTACTGATGTTCAAAATTTAGAAGAATCTTTTGAAGAAGTTCAAAATTGGATAAACAAATCAGAAAATCCAGTTATTTTGGCAGGCATAGAAGTTTCAAGATTTGGGCTTGGCTCTAAGTTAGTCAAGTTTGCTGAAAAGGCAAACATTCCCATCGCAACAACTCTACTCAGTAAATCAGTAATTGGCGAAACTCATCCTCTTTACTTAGGGGTTTATGCTGGAAGCACAAGTCAAGAGGGCGTTCAAGATGCAGTAGAAAAGTCTGATTGTCTTCTCATGTTCGGCGTAATGCTTACTGATATGACTTTGAGTTTCATGCCTTCAAAGTTCGAAAAAAGAAACACTGTATCATGCAGCATACAAGGATTGAAAGTTAAAAATCACATGTATGCTTCTGTAAATTTTGAAGATTTCTGTGCCAAATTATTTGATGAGTCTTCAATTGCGGAGACTGCAACGAAATTAGTGGTAAATACTCGAACCAACAAAAGTTTCTCTCCGATCAAGGAAACTCCGATTACGAGCAAAAGATTGTTTGAGAAGATTGATTCTTTATTGACAAAAGATATGACGGTAGTTGCCGACGTAGGCGACAGTTTGTTCGGGGCAGCAGATTTGACGATGCATCATAAAAATGCTTTTTTAGGCTCTGCTTTTTACACAAGTATGGGAACCTCAATACCGGGAGCATTGGGGGCAGGATTTGCAAATCCCGATAGCAGAATTGTTGTAATAGTTGGAGATGGTGCTTTTCAGATGTCTTGTACGGAGTTGAGTACTATTGTCGCAAACAAACTAAATCCAATTATATTCATATTGAACAACCATGGTTATACCACGGAAAGATTTTTATTAGATGGGGATTTTAATGATATTCCTGACTGGAACTATCATAAATTTGTTGATATAATTGGCGGAGGTAAAGGGGCGATGGTAGAGACTGAATCCGAGTTGGAGTCAGTTGTTGATGAGGCCCTTAATTCTAAGGAAGTGTTTTTGATTAATGTTTCCCTAGACTCATATGATGTTTCAAATGCTTTGGAGAGGATGACAAGTGGGCTTGCGAAAAAAGTCTAAATAAAAATATGAAAAACAAAAACAACAACACTTCCAGAGACACGGGAAACTACGAGGTTAGAATAAATGAAAGGATTAGAATCTCCCCAGTTGTAGTTATAGACAAAGATGGGGAAAACCTGGGAACCAAGGGCATAAAAGACGCCCAGTACATGGCAAGAAAAGATGGTTTAGATTTGGTGGAGATTTCTCCTAACTCTAGACCTCCTGTCTGTCGAATAATGGACTACAGCAAATATAAATATGAAAAGTCTATTAAAGAGAAGAATAAAAAAAGAAGTTCTCAAACTGTACAAACTAAAGAAATTCGCTTAAGGCCATCTATTGGCAAACACGACATAGACACAAAGATCAAAGCAGCTAGAAAATTTTTGGCTCAAGGCAACAAGGTGCAATTTAGGTTGCAATACAGACGACGAGAGAACGCACATAAAGATCAGGGATTCTCAGTCTTAGACGGAATTTTAGAAGAATTAAAAGATGTTGGATTGGTAGCCTCAAAGCCAAAACTTAATGGAAATAATTTGAATTGTTTAATAGAGCCATTGAAACAATAAATCGGGAATAAGTCCATGAAATTCAGCAAGGTCGGTTTAGGCGAACTTGATTCAAGAGTTGCTTCCAACATAGACGCTTTGATTGAAGATAAAAATAAAGTTATAAACATTGTTTATAAAAACATAAACAAAAGAAGCAAGTTTTCAAAATGTGTTTTCAAGGATTTGAAATCATATAAAACTTTATTTTTAAACAATCCTAGAAAAAAGATTGTTAATATATTTGGCAAGAAAGGATCTTGCTTGTATGATTTTTTAAGCATCTGCAACGTAGAGCATCCTGAAATTTTTGATGTGCTTAATGGCATTTTCAAACCATCAGATTTCAAATCCCTATTAGACTTTATAGATTTATCAGACTACGCAAGTAAAAAAACCCCAAATATTCAAAAACATGTTAACAAGTCTGCTAGGCAATATTTAAATTCTTATTTAAAAAAATCTTCGATTAACCCTTCCCTGTATATCCGCTTGTTAAAAGACAAAAGCGAAGTTCAGAAGCTTAGAAACAAAAAAGAGTCTAGTCGTGTATGCATCGACCTAGACAGATGGATGAGCACGGCAGACGATTTTTCCAAGTATTGTTATGGAGTCGATTCATTTGACGATGAAGTTAAATTGGCTACTGAAAAGTCTAATGCTCTCAAGGCTTATGGCCTCAATGAGTTTTCAAAGATGATCATGGATAGTGTTGCCACAAAAGAAGAATCGTATTATGGATTCAATCGTTTAAACATGGGCGATGCTTCAATAATTCTTGCAAAACAGCATGGATATAATTTTTCGGATTATGACAGTCTAAAAGTTTTTTCTTCCCCTGTTTTCAAAATTCCCTCTACATTGAAGGCTTCTTCTAAAGTTGGAAAAATTCTAAATAAAATAGAAAACTTTGACAAGGTGGGAAATAGAGCGTTGTTTGATCATCTATTCGTTTTGTATACTTTTGGAGACTTTGAAAAACAACTTTGTGTCGATAAATTTAAGACGCTTTGCGAAAAAGAAGCATGTTCTTACTTAATTAAGAATGAAATTATTTCTCCGGTCATATTGGGAGAAAGATTTGGTAAGTGTTATTTTGTATCATATTGGAGTTAATTATGGCAAATGTCGAAATAAATGTAGAGATCACAGAAAAGGCTTTAAAAGAGGTCAGATCAACTATTAAAGATCAAGAAATTGAAGTCAATGTGTTACGGGTAGGAGTCGTCGGAGGAGGGTGTAGCGGATTCCAGTATCAATTAGGGTTCATAGATGATTCTGAGGTCACAGAAGATGACTATACTTTAAAGGAAGAAGAAGATTTGAAAGTTGTTATTGATAAAAAGTCTCTCATTCATATGGACGGCACAGTGATAGACTTTCATGAAGATATAAATAAGCGTGGATTTGCGTTTACAAATCCAAACGCAAAATCTAATTGCGGATGTGGATCGAGCTTTAGTTGCTAAGGAATATAAAATGTATATAGGAATGAATTATGTAAATGGCGGTTTTTGCCCAACTCGCCCTGACTTTGAAAATATAAATCCAGCTACAGAAGATAGCTTGGGAAGTTTTCCAGAGAGTACAAAACAAGAAGTCGAGGAGGCCGTATCTGTCGCTCGTGCGGTTCAACGTGGCTGGAAGAAAGTAAGCAGAGTCCAACGAGCAGACTTTTTCGACACGCTCGCTCAGTTGCTAAAGAGAGATCATGACGATTCGGATAAAACCATTTCTCTTGAAACTGGAAAGAACACAAACGAGTCACATGCAGAGGTAATCGAAGCCCTGCATATGTGTCAAGTGGCAGCGTCTGCTGGTCGTCAGCCTTATGGAGAAGTGATTGCATCTGAACTGTCAACTAAAGATGCAAAAGTAATAAGAAAGCCCAAAGGCGTAATAGCAGTCATCAGTCCTTGGAATTTCCCTCTTGCGATTGGTTCATTTTGGTCATCTGCTCCAGCAATTGTGGAAGGTAATACGGTGGTGCATAAACCATCAGAATTAACACCTATGATCGCACAAAAGGTCGCCAAGCTGTACGACGAAGCAGGTTTCCCACCAGGCGTGTATAACATGGTACACGGTGCTGGAGAAACAGGAAAAGCTCTTGTCAGATCTGAAGTCGATCACATCTTGTTTACTGGCTCTGCGGAGGTAGGCCAGGAAATAAGAAAGCACTGCGCAGAATCATTCACAAAAACTTGCAGTATGGAGTGCGGATCAAAGTCCGCCACAATTGTATTTGAGGATGGAAATTATGATTTGGCATTAGAGGCAACAATCGCCTCCGCTTTCAAGCTAAGTGGTCAACGATGTGTAAGTTCGAGCAGGATTTTGGTTCAAAGATCGATCTTTGATAAGTTTTCCAGAGATTTCTCTAGTCATGCTGCGTCTCTCGGTACAGGTTGTCCTTTTGAAACTGATGCTCCTTTTTACGGGCCTATCATCAGTAAGGAGCAAATGGACAAAGTTATGTCTTTCAATCAAATGGTGAGAGATGACAAAGATGCCAAGGTTCTAGTTTCTGGATCTCCTGATTCCACAACTAAGACCACACATCCAAAAGGATATTTTTTAACACCTTTTGTTTATCAGTGTGAATGGGGCGAGAAAGAGTTTTTAAAGAACGAAGTCTTTGGTCCACATGTTGTATTGATTCCATTTGATGATTTAGATGATGCAATCAGAATTTACAATGATACTGATTACGGACTTGCTTTGGGAATCGTGACAGACGACTACAGAAAGCATAAAATAATTGAGCAAGAATGCACAACTGGAATGCTCTACTTAAATGGCGGATCGATTGCTGCTGAATCCCATCTTCCATTCTCAAGTTGGAAGAAGAGCGGATATGGAGCATCTGCTTCTGCCACATATAAAGCTGTAACTCATACAATGGCAGTTACTGCAAATTATGAACATGGTATAAGTTGGGCGCAAGGTATGAAAACAGGCAACTAAAATGAAATCACCAGAAAATTTTCGAGAAGAATTAGAAACTTTAATCAACTGTTGCAGTAAGGAAAATGGCTCCAATACTCCTGATTGGATATTGGCAGAATATTTGTCTGACTGTCTTGCAAGTTTTGACCTTGCCACAATGAGAAGAGAAAAGTGGTATGGTAGAAATGAAGTAGATGCAGTTTGTTTAGATAAGCCGAGGTAGCATTTTGATGAAAAGCATAGGAATAATAGGACAAGGCTTTGTTGGAAGTGCTTTGTATGAGGGCTTCAAACACGCTTTTACTGTAAACACATATGATATATCCAAAGGCTTTAAAAGGTCTTTTAGCCCTGATTGGGTTCCAAGGTCAGAAGAGCATGAAGATGTAAATATACAGTTTGTAGAACAGGTAGATAAAACTCTTTCGTGTGAAGAAGGTTATAAATCTGTTTTATCGCAAACAGATGGTCCTATATTTGTATGTTTGCCGACTCCTATGAGCAAAAGTGGCGAGTGCGATCTGAGCATTTTAAGAAGTGCTTTAAAGATGCTGGACGATCTTGCTGAAGAGGTCAGAACCGTGGTGATAAAATCAACTGTGCCTCCTGGCACAGTTGATGGTTTCAATTCAGAATTCAAAAACAATATTTGTTTCAATCCAGAGTTTCTCACGGAGAGAAATGCAGTAGAAGATTTCAAAAATCAAAATAGGATCATTATAGGAGGACCAGAAGAAAGTTTGGAAATCCTTGGTCAAGTTTTTGAATCTTCATTTCCCGAAGTTCCTCTATTTAAAACATCCTCATCAGTTGCAGAGCTTGTTAAGTATACAACTAATTGTTTCTTGGCTGTTAAGGTTTCGTTTGCCAATGAGCTTTTTGAATTGTGCAATGCTGTCAATGTTGATTATGACGAAGTGGTTAAACATGCGACCAAGGATGAGAGGCTTGGGGATTCTCACTGGAGTGTACCAGGTCCAGACGGGAAGAAGGGATTTGGTGGAAGTTGCTTCCCGAAGGATTTAAATGCTATTTTGCAACTTTGCAATTCTAACAATGTGGATTGCTCAACAATGTCTTCTGCATGGGAAACAAATTTAAGAGTCAGGCCAGAAAAAGATTGGGAGTCTCTAAAAGGAAGAGCCGTTAGCGAATGAATATTTCAGAACAAGAGTTGCTGTCCATGCTTGAAAAGGCTTACAAAGCTGGATACGAAGGCTATAATGAGCAAATGACGGCAAAGTGCTATTCAATAGTAAAAAAATGCAAGGATGAAAAGTCGGTTTCATGCGGAGCGGATTGCACGCTTGGTCCAAGCGGAACCCCGCATAACTGGTCGAATCACTATCTTTCTTGTGGGACAGATTATCACATCCAAATCAGAGGAACTACTGATTCTACTGGTCCTAACAGGAATGGAGATGATTTTTCGAATATTGAAATAAATCCAATTCAAGATAATGTTTCGATGCACTCAGTACCAAACATCCTCAGTTACACTTTTTAAAAATATTTTTAGAATTTTGTTCAAGATACTATTTTAATTAATACAACTTTAACCAGATAAGAGGTTTCAAAATGAGCAGCATTGTAGGCGTAGACGGAACTAAAGCAGCCAAAGTTCCAAAGATAAAAGCAGTACATCCTTTTAGATCGAAAATTCTTGTAGAAATCATCAACGGTGAAGAGATGATTGACACATCTTTAGTTTTACCAGATGGGTTGGAAAACGAAGGCCCTCCGCAAGCTTACATCATGGAACTGGGTCCAGCGTTTGATGAGAATTGTGGTATCAAAGTAGGCCAAAGGGTCTTCTGGGATGGAAAAGGATTGGCAGTCGCAGACCCTCGTGGGGCCGAAAAAGGAAGAGTCATTGCTCTTTTGGAAATTCATAACATTCACGGGGTCGTCGAAGAAGAATAATCTTTTTTTAAAACTATGGCATCTCCTGATTACTACGAAATATTAGGCGTCTCAAGAGATGCTGGCGATGAGGAAATCAACAAGGCTTATCGCAACCTTGCCAGAAAGACACATCCTGATGCCAATCCTGATGACCCAGATGCTGCTAATAAGTTCAAGTCAATATGTGGGGCATACGATGTTCTAAAAGATCCAATCAAAAGGCGTTCATACGATAGACATGTCTCCGGTTTCGGAGACATGTTTTCTTTTAATCGTAGAGCTTGGGAAGTCAGGCCGCTTAAGCACATATTGGTTGAATTAGAAATTGATCTTATAGATGCGTTCCAAGGATGCCAAAAAGATATAGAAATAGAGAAGAACAAGCCTTGCAAATCTTGTTCTTCAGAAGGTTACACAGAATTCAAAACGTGTAACACCTGTTTCGGCAAGGGGGTTTTAAATATACAACAAGGATTTTTTAACTTGCAGGCCAAATGCAATGTTTGCAAAGGAAGAGGTCAAACACCCTCTGAAAAATGCAAACATTGCAAAGGAAGAGGCAACGATGGGGTCGAAAAAATTGCTTTAAAATTACACGTCCCAGTTGGCGTTCGAAATGAAAGCCGACTTGTTTTGAAGGGCAAGGGAGAAGAGACCCCTGATGGTCGGATTGGAGATCTAATTGTTGTTGTTAAAATTAAAAAGAACAATATTTTTACACAAGATGGCTTAAATTTAGTATGTGAAAAATCAGTTTCATATGCAGAACTAGTTCTAGGCGGACAGGTGCTGGTAAAAACACTAGATCCAAACTCTGATCGAATTTTGTCTCTCCCTTCTGGCACAAAAGTTGGTCAGGTTTTTAAAGTGGAAGGCCAAGGGATGCCTTCTGTGGAAAATCAAAAAGTTAGAGGCAATCTTTTGATTAAAATAGTTTTGGATGTTCCTGAAAAAGTATCTGAAAAACATAAAGAGATTCTTTCTGAGTTGTTGAAGATAGAAAAAAAGAGTGATGTATAACTAGATTATAGAAAGAGGTAAAAATATGGATCTTAAGCAAATTTTAGAAAACAAGTTGATATGGGTAGCTGGAGCAATATCCATTGCTTTACTATTTGTGTCCTTAGCAGGACCAGTAATAGTTGATCGTATAACAGACAAAGTTGTAGAAAGATTGATGAAGGATTATTCACCAGGTCCTTATTTTCCTGGAATTGATCCTGACAAAGTTAATCCAAATATTTGGAGAGACAAAACAGTTAATAAGGCCATTCGATTTGAACCAGAGAGCAATTGGGAAAGTCAGTGGGAAGAACAACGTCAGTGACACATGATTTTTTGAATTTTAGAGTTTTCTTCTGAATTGCTTTTATTATGACGCTGGAATGTGACGGTAATGTTCTTGCCTACTTCGGGTTTTTTCCCGTTTATGCGATTGAATTCGTCAAGTGTTAAAAACATTTTTGTTCCATCAGATAGAAACACCGATATTGGATTTTTATTTTTTTGAATCAGTATGATTTTTGAACTTCTTCTCACTGTTGGTAATCCGAGGCTTGGCATGTTTACCACAAGGTCTAGACTTGGTAAATGAACAGGGTGTCCCAGATATCCCATTGTTGGACTTTGCTCGCTCCCAGTCCAGTCGCTCCCTAGATATGCTCCAGCATTATTTGTGGTAGCACCATCGTTGTGCTTGCCAACAGTATTTTGTTCTTGCATTCTTTTTTCAATGTATTCTTTAAATTCAATCATTGTTACTCTTATATTTTCATAAGCTAATTTATTTATGTTTAAAGGGCTTAAATGTCAAAAAATAATATGTCACTAGTATCTATGACGGGTTTGGTCCCAATGCATGTTGAGTTACTTGTTGATGGTGAAAAGGTGTCCAAAGTTTTGTTTTATGATTTTTCAAATTCAAAAACATATGAATCTTCGGAGTTTAAAGAAGTATCGGCAGACATTGTTAAAGTATTAGGAGAGACGATCATGCAGGAGCAAATATTAGATGCTCCTACAATTCCTATGGACATTTCATCCGCTATGATTCAGAGGGCGAATGCCCAAAAACAGGCCGATGTTCTAAATAACTTTGAGATTGATAAAGAAGACGATATGGAGGAAAACGATGAGCGAGTACAATCTGCCGATAAAGATTCAAATTCCGGGGAAGAAGGATAGTAAAATGTGGCACTCACAGCCTGGTTTAGAGAATGTTATAAATTGGATAAATGACAAGAATTTAGATCCATATTTAACAAGTGAGCTTATTAAAAAGGCTAAAAAATACCCGCCAGGAGCCTACGATCAATTTCGTAAAAATTTACACAATTACATTATAGCTATTCAAAAAAAGAAAAATTCTGATTCCTAGTTACTTATTTAATACATGAAAAATAAAAAGAAACCTAGAGTGAAAGCGGAAGCAAGTCCGGCCACTTCAGAAGTTAAAAACTGGGACTGTCCAGATGTTAAAAGCATCTGCACAAAGATAGACGTTGATGACGATTGCTTTATGCCTTCTAATTACAAAAGTTCGAATGGTAGTCGCATGGCGGGACTGTTTGCCAACTTGTCTGAAAAAGAAGAAGATTACACTGGCGAGAAATATACTAGAATTCCCAATAGAGGATTTGTCCAGATAGATTGTGGATTTTCTTTAGATGTTTCTAATGGGTACAAGGTTCGGTTTTCTGTTAATGAAGAACTGTCTGGCAAAGGGTTGTTTTTAGTTTCTCCAAGCCAGATGACAGAGGGAAGAGTTGTTTTGACCTTGATGAATTTGGGAAAAGAATTTATGATGATAAAAAATAAAGATCCTATTGCGGTAATGTGGGTCGAACCTGTCTATTCGTTTGAATGGGTTTAAGGAGTTAATATGAGTAAAAATGTATTTGCAGTAATTACAGTTGCTAGACAGGTTGAGGGTGAATACGTATTCATCAAAACAGAAAAAGCATTTAGTAGTGCAAAAAAGGCAGATAGTCTTTTACAAAGTCTTAAAAGCCAATACTCGACTGACGGGAAAGTTAATATAGTAAACATAGCCACACCGCAAGGAGACGCTGAATGCTTCTGTGAGGTTGGTGCTTTCGAAATAGAATTAGAGGATTAAAATGCCAGATCAAAACCCACACAATCCTCTGGAGGGAGAGCGTCCAGAAATGACGATCAACCTTCATGACGGAAGCGAAGAGCAGATATCAATAGTTGTCGTCCATCGTGACCGACCAGAATACTTAAATATTTGTTTGCAATCTATTGCTGTAACTAGCTTCAATAATAATTACGAAATTATTGTTGTTGATAATGGATCAGATAATGATAGTCAGGATTTTTTAGATGACATTGATGGTGAGGTCAAGGTTGTTAAAAACGATAAAAATCTTTACTGGTCCGAAGCTTGTAATATAGGATATCAAAATGCAAGTAAAGATTCAAAATACATAGTTTTCATGCATTGCGACGTGGTCGTCACAAATCCTGCGTGGTTGGATCTTTTGGTTAACGTTTGCGAGTCTCAAAATGCTGGGATTGTTGGAGTCGAACTTCAGTCGTACTACATGCAACAACAGAAGGTTGACTTTGTACAGGAGTGGCTGATGATGGCCACAAGAGAGTGCTGGGAAGCCGTTGGTCCATGGCCAGAACACTTGCCACAAGTTGGTCCTGCATTCATTGTGACGGTGAAAGCGCAACACAAGGGATATAAGCCTCAGATTATGAGGAATCCGATTGCACACCACTATAGAATATTCAGTTTAGATATAAACGAATATGAAAGATTGACAGAATCTGCGATGGTTACAATTCCTCAATTGCTAAAAGATGCTCAAAGTGACTCTGTTAAGCCAATTATCTAATTCTCCGTCATTATTTCATATCCGTCTTTAGTCACTAAAACTGTATGCTCAAATTGAGCAGACAGTTTTTTGTCTGTGGTAATCGCCGTCCAATTGTCTTCTAAAAGCATTGCTTGTCTTTCCCCTTCGCATAGCATTGGTTCGATTGTGAAAATCATGCCCTCTTCCAGCCTGATTAAAAATCCGTCTTTTACAGATTTGTAGTCGTGCTGCACGAATGGAGGCTCGTGAAATTCAAGTCCTACCCCATGACCACAAAATGCGTTTACAACGCTGAATCCGTTAGATTCAGCATGTTGGGTAATTACTTTGGCGATACCCGACAGCATACTTTGAGGTTTTACTGTCTCTATGCTCATCATGAGGCATTCTTTGGTCGTTCGAACCAATTTCTTCGCAGTTTCGTTTATTTCTCCGACTGTGAACATTCTGCTCGTGTCCCCATAAAATCCGTCTAGGATTGTGGTTATGTCGATATTCAGAATATCTCCGTTCTTGAGAACGGTTTGATCTGGAATGCCGTGGCATATTACTTCGTTGATGGAAATACATGTTTCTTTTGGAAATCCTTTGTAGTTCAACGGAGCAGAGGTGGCTCCATTGTCTTTTATGAATTTTGCTGCAATATTATTGAGTTCTTCTGTAGTGATTCCTTCTGCTACAAATTCCTCAATATAATCTAGTGTCTCAGCGGCAAGTTTGCAGCTTTTTCGTATTCCATCTATTTGCTGCTTGTTCTTGATTATGATTTCGTTCACTATTTGAGTCCTAGTAGGTCTAAATACTTTTGAGAAGCAGAACTGAACGTCTGCTTTCCTAAATAAGTGTCTTTTTCAAAAGTTGCTACAGCAATTTTTTTGAGTTCTTCTTCTATTTTGGATTCTAAATCTTTGGATTCAACGTGCTTCATTACCATGCTTCTGATGAAAGCATTGTCTATATTTGAAGCCTTCTTCCATAGCTCTTTTCTTGGAAGATTTTCGTATTTCTGAAACTGTTTCACCGTTTCCACAGTTTTGTTTTTGATGTTTGCGTGTCTTTCTTTTATGTCGTCTACCAATTCTTTTGCGTGAGGGAAGTATGCAATTACTTCATCTTCTTCTCCCTCGATTATCTTCGGTATTAGTCTTTTGAAAGATATGTCCCCCAGCATGTGATGCTTTTCTACATAACTGGGATCTTTCAATTTCACTCTTTTACCTGTTTTTCTATCACGAAAAACCATGCCTTCAAAGTCTTCAATCTCAGATGCAACCTTCTGCATCATGCTTTTGATTTCTTCTTCGCTTGCAACGGCATCCCACCTTTGGGGGCGATTGGCACCAATTCTTTTTGAGATTTCGTCTAATTCGCTTTCTGTTTCTTCCTTGTGCGTTTCAACATTTCTTCCAGCCAAAAGATACAATCCCCATTGGTTTTCTTTGTATTTTGTCAACACGGTTGATGCGTCATGAATGAATTCAAAAACGTATGTGTGACTTGTATCTTCTTGGTTGAAGTTAAGTTGCTTTACATACTTGCCAATTTCATACATCAGGTTATAGCTTCCTCCATGAAATCCCTTGAGGGTATTTTTCATATCGGATTCGTCTGAGCTTAACATTCTTCTTGTGTGCCATTGTGGGGCATTTGGATCTTTGGTTGGAAAGAACACCCCAACCATTGTACCGTCCAGCTTTTCAAGCATTTCAGAATTGCTCATGTCGATTTCATCAGATTCTTTTTCTCCTTGGTTGAAGAATCTGATGAAAGGGAAACTTTTGATCATCTTTAGCGGATCGTCTCCATGAAAGAATGTATTAGCTGTTGGCTTTTCTACGACCATGCCACGAACAAGTCGGTTAAACTCGTTTTTTTCTTTCATTCCATAATTTAGAATCCAAAATGGACCTTTGTCACCGACTAAGATGTCTTTCTCTTTCATCCAGTCCGAATCACCTAGAATCAATTTTTCTATAATTGTTCGTAATTGATTTTTTTCTGAAGAAGTCGTTTGCATTTCGAGAAACACTTTTTCACGCATGAAATTTTTGAAAGATAGACGATTACTCATTATACGTGTTTCTTGTTTTTTTTGTAAATCTACTTGGGCAACTTTTTGATGAATTCTTCCCATTCTGGATGATCATGAATTACGATTTTGTTTTTTGCGTAAAAATTTGCATACGCCATGCAAAACAATTCTTCCATTCCTTGGTGTTGTCTTGGCTTTTTTGTCTTTTTGACAGTTTCTGACCATTCTTTTTTAGTCTTTTCATCAAGCAGGTAATTCCACACCGCATGACCTAGTTCGTGGAGAAAGGTGAATTCTCTTCCATAGTTCCATGGTCCAGCAAGTTTTATTTTCTTCTTTTTTTCATCTATTTCACCAATGTGATCTCCATCCAGAGTATTTCCCTTTTCAAATTCTACTTTATATTTTTCAATAAGGGATCGATGACTCTTTGGGACTTTTCCAAGGGTCTTTTTTACGTTGTAATCTGATTCTATTAAAAATTGTCTAAAATTCATTTTTCTATTTTATATACCGTTTCTGACTTGAAAATGCACATTAATGTAACTATTAATAAAGTTAGAAATTGTGCCCTTTTTAATAATTTCTAATTGTAAAAAGGGAATCAGACGATAGATTTTAATTTCCGTCATGTCCTTATGTAAAAAGGAGTCTTGTTTGAAGACTTGAAACTTAAAGCAATGCCCAACTGAGCCACGATTCAGTTAACGTGATTTCATGCTGCTATTTACATTGATTGCCATTAACACAGACTTGATAAATGGATAAATTTTTAGAATAAAAAAGAATTGTTTTCTTTATTCCGCTAAAGAACCTTTGTTTAATCGTATTACGTTTCTTTTTTTATTTTTAATTGTTCCATGCGGATGTTTTGTTAGTTGAGTTTAGTTTTGGTGTAACCCGCCAAAACAACAAATTAAGCCAAACAATTTAGCAAATTTTTGTGGCAATAGGTGCATGGCTAGAAAAGCTCGCTTTTAAGCGAGCTTTTCTTTTTTGTTGATTGATATATACAGTACAAGTCTTTTTAGTATTGGAGTATCATATATGGCACCAAGGAAACGTCAAAAGTCCTCTTCGAGTAATAAATTCCACATGGAATTTAAAAATACGGCACAAAAGTTAGCATGGGCAGCATTCCAGCAACATGACGTGTTGTTTCTTACAGGACCCGCAGGAGTGGGCAAGACTCATCTAGCGATGGCTTTTGCAATTAGCGAATTGCTTCAAAAAAATTGTAAAAGAATAATTTTAACAAGACCGATTGTTGAGTCGGGTGAAAATTTAGGATTTTTGCCTGGAGATTTTCAAGAGAAAGTCGATCCATACATGTCTCCTCTTTATGATGTTCTAGGAAAGCTCGTTGGTTATCAAGGACCGCAGAGAGAAGAAGTAGAAAAATGTATAGAAGTTGCTCCAATTGCGTACATGAGAGGAAGAACTTTTGATGATTCGATTTGCATTTTTGATGAATCTCAAAATGCTACCAAGGGTCAACTGACCTTGTTCATGAGTAGATTTGGAGAAAATAGCAAGCTGATAATAACAGGCGACCCAATGCAAAGCGACATTGGGAATAGAACTGGATTGGTCGATGTGATGACTCGTTTGGAAACTTTAAAAGGAATAGGAATAATCAGGTTTAAGAATGACAACATAGTTCGTCATCCTTTGGTTGGTCAAATTTTAGATAAACTTAGTGAATAAAAAATATGGCCGATTTCGTTTACACAGCAGATAGCGGGAGTTTTCAGACAAGTGGTAAGTCTGATGTGGTATCGCCTGCGCAATCTTGGTCTTCAATTGGCGGTGCGTCAGTCGGCGGAGAAGCTGGTGTGGTATCGTCTGCGCAATCTTGGTCTTCAATTGGCGGTGCGTCAGTAGAGGGGATTGCAGAGGCAACAGGGCAAGCGGATTTCAGTTTTGCAACAGACGTTGATTTTGATCCGACTCCCATTGTATCTGCTGATGAATCGATCACTAGTGGCACCAATATAGCCAGAGACTATAACTACGATGGCGTTCCCTCCCCCAGCATGGGGTCAAATCAAAACTCTGTATTCAAAGCAACTATAAAAATACCAACGGGAAAAAATCCATACGGTTGCATTTTTGAAATGGGGTCGAATACCAAAGGTGGATATTGCGGATTTAATTCATCAAGCACATTGATTGTCAGAATGGGAGATGGACAATATCCCCCGGGGGGCGCAGGAACTCCCATAGCCGATGTAAACAATTACGCTAGAGTTGAAATATCCACTGCATCCCTACCTCAGAATGTAGATTTTGATTTAATGTGGGAGTTTCAAGTTGAACCAGTAGCGAGGGTTCGGGTGTGGGTAGATAATGTCTTAGTTGCAGAAGACGAATCAGATGATGGGTCTCCGATGGAGACCATCGGCACACCTGCATCAAACCATACGTGGGCGGATTCCAAAGATGGAAAATATAATGGTTTTAATGACGGAATTGTTAAAGAAAACGATGCCTTTTATACTGGTGTCGTGACAATTGCAGGATCAGGATTGCTTCTACAATCTAATTTAAGTTATTGGGCGGATACACTAGCAGAAGAGCGTCCAAAAACGATTAGCGGCACGGCAGATGTCGATCTTAGATTAAGTCATTCTGTAA
>JAAHTH010000300.1_pt1 | contig 46838 bp, 54 predicted proteins | sample 6116091 | NCBI WGS metagenome assembly JAAHTH01 (sample SAMN13939990, study PRJNA603662) | sponge metagenome | isolation source: marine sponge | host: Mycale hentscheli | place: New Zealand | collected 2006 | reverse complement strand
CCAAACCAGCGGGCGAAACAGACCCTGCGAAAGCCGAAGAGGCCGGAGAGGCCAAGCCCGCAGACCCGCCTGACCTGACAACGGTGCCTGAGGACGGCAAGTATCACATAAAACTTGCTGACGACGCGCCCGTCGATCAAGCATTGCTCGATGCCGTGAGCCCTCTGTGGAAAGAGAAGGGGCTTACACACGAAGACGCACAAAAGCTCACCGACGTTTACGCCGAGCAGCAAGCTGCGCGGGACAAGCAAATGATGACTGAATGGGAGACGACAGTCGAGGGTTGGGCTGCCGAAGCAAAAGCCGATAAAGACATAGGCGGTGATAAATGGGACCAAACAGTTTCCGACGCGCGGCGTGCAATCGACAAGTTTGGGAACGACGAGCTGAAAAAAGCTCTTGACAATTCAGGTATGGGTAATCATCCTGAGGTTATCCGTATGTTCGCGAGTATCGGAAACGATATGAAGGACGATGATATTCCTACTTCGGACGCCAATTCTCCAAAGCCTGCGACGAACACGAGTGCAGAAACGGCGGAGGCACTTTACGGGGGGACTACCCCCATAACCAGAAGCTAATGGAGTTTAGACATGGCTACCGTAGGAAATACCTATTTAACCCTTGCTGACGCATATAAGTTGCAGTCGGCAATGAAAGCAAAAGCACGCATCATTGAGATGCTTGCGCAAAACAACCCCGCACTTGAAGACGCAGCGGTGACTGAGTGTAACAACGGCGAAAGTCACCTGACGACGATTCGGACCGGGTTGCCTGAGCCTGTATGGCGTAAGCTGTACCAAGGCGTCATGCCCACCAAGAGTACCACCGCCGAAGTGACAGACACGACCGGCATGGCCGAAGATTGGTCAGAAGTTGACGCAAAACTGGTCGATAAACAGTTGAACCCGGCTATGTTCCGTTTGAACGAGGCCAAGGCGCACCTTCAAGGTATGGCTAACAGTGTTGAAAATTACATTTGGTACGGCGATCAAGCCACTAAGCCTGAATCGTTCACGGGTCTGTCAGCGCGTTTCTCTTCGAAGAGCGCAGGTTCGGGGTCGCAAATCATTGACGGTGGCGGGACAGGATCAGACAATATGTCGATCTGGTTTGTCACTTGGGGCGAGTCGCATTGTAGTCTATTGTACCCCCAGAACAGCACCGCAGGTGTGCAGCGCACCGACCTGGGCCTTGACACCAAAGAGACCGACGAAGGCCTCTATCGAGTCTATCGTGAGCAGTTCACTTGGGACGTTGGTCTCACGCTGCGCGACTATCGTGGATGCTCACGCATCTGTAACATTGACGTGTCGGCCTTGGAAGAAGACCCCGAAGACGGCGGCGCTCACCTGTCAGACCTTATGATCGATGCTTACTACGCATTGCAGAACCCTGGGCAGGGCGATGGCCGCACCATGATTTACGCGAACAAAACAGCGGGTAAGTTTCTTCACAAGCAAGCCAAGAACGAGAAGAACGTGGACCTCACGCTCGACCAGTTCGCAGGCAAGCCGATTATGAAGTTCATGGGGCACGCTATCCGACGCGCAGACGAGCTTTTGGAAACAGAAGCGCGGGTCACATAAACTTAACGTCAAACCATAAAGGATATTTGACATGATTTTCGATAAACAAAACTTGTTCTCGGATGGGCAAGCAATTACGACTGCGGGGGCGACAGCGTCCACTAACGTCATTGACCTCGGACCTGTGGGGACACCCATCAGCGGCACGAAGCCTCTTCCTCGCGATTTAGGCGCGGGGATGCCCATCCCGATCCGCATCCAAGTTGTGGAGAAGTTTGTGGGGCTGATTAACCTTAACGTCGCGTTCCAGGTTTCCAATAACAGCGGCTTCCTAACCACTGGCACCACTGGCGGCGTTGCCAACACCGTGAAGACGGTGTTCAAAAGCGCGGACATTCCGCTCGCGCAGCTTACCGTTGGGACCGTTATTGGGCCTTACTACATCCCTGAGGGCACAGACCAGCGGTACATCCGCCTGCGCTATAATACGTCAGGCACAGCCACTGCGGGCAAGGTCACGGCAGGTATTGTCACGGCCCGCCCCACTAACGGATAGAGGAGATAGATATGCAAGTACGCGCTACCAGAGCAGGTTACTATGGCGGGGTGGTACGTCGCCCCGATAAAGACCTGGGCACGTTCACGTTGATCGAAACCGAAGACGCGGACGGTAACATCATCACCGCAGAGGACCAGTTCTCGCCTCGCTGGATGGAGAAGGTGGGTTCGGCTGCGGACCTTAGGGCCGAAGCCGAAGCCGCATTAGCGAAAGCTGACGCAGCGGCTCTAGCCGAAGCGGCGGATGCGCCTAAGGCAAAAAAACCGAAGGCTGGTAAAGCTAAAGCGTCAGCCCCCCCGGCTGACGCAGCCGAGGCGGCGGCTCTAGCCGAAGCCAAAGCAGCTTTAGCCGAGGCCGAAGCCAAAGCAGAAACCGAAGCAGCCGAAGCTGTAGCAGCCGCCGCAGCGGAAGCCGAAGCGGCAGCGGCCGTGGCTGCGCTAGACGCATCGGCGGCCGCACCCGACGGTGAGGTGGCGCACACGCGCCGTAGCAGGCGCGATAAGACGTAAAACTTGCGTCAGCACTTCACCTATCCTATTAAGACGGCGCGGGTTTACCTGCGCCGTTTTTGTTTGTAAGGATTGCTTATGTCTGATGTTGATGTCGTGAACGACGCTTTGTCTTATATTGGTAAGGCGAGCATAAATGATTTGAGCGATCCTGAGCCTACGGCGCGGTATAGCAAGGATTTTCTCCCGCTTGTGCTGCGTGAAATGCAAGCCGTTTACGGGTGGCAGTTTAACCGCGCCGTCGTCGTCATTTCGAAGCAGGCTGCCGATTCCCCCTACCACGACTATAAATACGCGCATCAGCTACCCGCTGACTATTTACGTTTTGTGGGCGCGCGCCCCTTCGACAAAAATGACGCCGACTTGATCATCGACAGTCGCGGCATACGGCCATGGGACGCCGACGCTGATGTTGAGATACCGCTCCACCCATCGCTAGTCGCGGGCGGTATGCTGCACACCAATTTTACGCCTGTGCGGCTCGCTTATCACCAGTTTGCGCGGGACACGTCGAAGCTGCCCGCGTTGTTTAGGGCGGCGGTGGTTGCGGAACTAGCAGCGCGCCTGGTTTTCCCGCTCACACGCGACACACGACTGTTTCAGACCTTGACGGCGATGGCGCTACAGAAGCTCACGTTGGCTAAAGACGTTGAGGACCAGGACAGCCTGGTTTTCACCCCGAATGTTTCGTCTATATTGGACGCGCGCAAGTGACTACCTTTCGTAAGTCGGACACCGTATTTGCGGGGGGTGAGTTCTCCCCCGCACTTAGAGCGCGGGTGGATTTGGAGAAGTACCAGACGGGGCTTACCAAGGCGACTAACTGTTTCGTGCTGCCGTATGGCGGCGTGTCAAACCGGGCGGGGACTGAGCTTGTGTCCTACGCCCGCGACGGGCTTACGGTGCAGGTGCCTTTTATCGCTAACGCCGAAACGAACGAGACCTATAGTCTGCTGTTCTCGGATAGGCGCATCATGTTCACACGCCACGGCGCGCCAGTGTTGGAAGCGGCTATTGGCGGCTATACGGTCACATCGGTTGGCACTATGTATGGGACCTCCGATACCGCACAGTTCGTGCTTACTAGCGGGGCACGCCACGCGTATGCGAACGGTGACTACTTAGTTTGGGTCCAGGCCACGAACACTAACCTGCATTCGCGTATGTTCGAGGTGAAGCAAGTGTCGTCCCAGAGTAATTCTTTTATTCTTGTTGATATGCGCGGGCGGGCTGTGGGGATGGCGCAGATAGGGACGGGGACGTTCGAGTTACGCCGCCGGTACACGGTAGCGACCTCGTATACCGGGGCGCAGGTGCGCGATATTTCCTACGCGCAGGACAACGACGTGATGTATTTAGCGCACGGCGACCACCCCCCACGTAAACTTTCGCGGCGTGGGGATACAAACTGGACGTTAGCTGACGTGTCTTTCACCCCCGGTATTTCAGCGCCTACGGGTGTTACGGTGAGCGCTAGGGGGGTACCGCCGGGCACCCCAGAGGGCCCGGCGAGAGGACCGTTTAGCTCTTATAAAGTATCTTCTGTGTCTATTAATGGAGAGGAGAGCCTGCCGACGGCTGTGCTTAGGGTGCGGAACGATCTCACGATAGACGGACGCGATAATGTTGTGGCGTGGGGCGTTGGCGCGACGGGGAATATCATGCACTATAACGTGTACAAGTCCGTCGATACGGACAACGCTTTCGGCTTCGTAGGCTCGACAACAGATGGAAACTTCGTTGATCGTAACATAACGCCAGACACGTCAGACGGGCCCCAGATGGGGCTAAACCCTTTTAACACCGCAGCCAAGTACCCTCGCGCTGTCACCATGCACGAGCAGCGCCTGGTGTTTGCCGCCCTCAAAGATGACCCCCAAGCAGTGCTTATGAGCCAGACGGCGTCGCTGGAGAACTTCGGCACGTCGGCCCCGGCCAAGGCCAGCGACGCCATAACTTTCAGGGTGCGCTCACGGGATCGGCAACAGATATATTCTTTAGTGTCCACCTCGTCAGGCCTAGCCATGTTCACGTCGGCGGGTGAGTGGGTGGTTTCAGGCGGCAACGACGGCTACCTCACCCCCTCTAACCCTGTGGTGCGCCCGCAAACGAGCCGTGGCAGCCGCAGCCTCGCGCCCCTATCCGTTGGCGATGTGTTGTTGTATGCGCAGGCGCGCGGCGGCGTCGTCCGTGAGTTCCTGTATTCATACGAAGAGAATAACTTTAACGGCCCAGACCGCACCTTGTTCGCCCGCCACTTGTTTGAAAACAAGCGTATTGTCTCTTGGGCGTATGCCCAGTCGCCTCATTCTATTGTTTGGGTGGTGCTGGATGACGGCACGCTTTTGTCTATGACCTTCATTCGGGAGCACGACATATGGGGTTGGACGCCGCACGACGTGGGCGGCACAGTGGAGAGCGTGGTGGCACTGCCCGAGGGCGACGAAGACGCGGTTTACCTAACGGTGAAGCGCAACATAGGCGGCGCGGACTATCGTTTCCATGAGCGTATGGCGTCGCGCCTTGTTACAGGCAAAGACGATTGGTTTTTTGTGGATTGCGGGTTGCGGTACAAGGGCGCGGCTGCAGATACTATTTACGGGCTGAGCCACCTCGAAGGCGAAGAAGTGGTCGCGCTTGCCGACGGTAACGTAATTGAGGGCCTAAGCATCACAAACGGCCGCCTTGATTTAACATCCTACGGGGCTGCTAGTAACGTGGTCGTCGGTCTGGGGTACACATCGGAGATTGAAACGCTAGATTTGCACTTGGGCAGCGTGCCTGAGATTGGCGTAGTTGCGGGGCGCCAGATCAGCATACCCGAAGTGCTTGTGACTGTGGAACACACACGCGGCGTGCAGGTTGGATACGACCGCGAGCACCTGACGAAGTGGAAACAGCGGGCCTCAGAGCCCTATGGCGCGGCTATCGAGCCTTTCACAGGTAAGTTTAGTATAGACACCACTCCCGACTATAACAGCAAGGGGAGCGTGGTTATCCGACAGCCGTTCCCCTTACCCGTAACCGTTCTGGCGATTAGCCCCGATGTTGCGGTCGGAGGCTAAACTAGTTCCTGTCACCGCCGACCATGTGCAGCACGTTGCGGCGCATATACGCGAGGCGGATCGTGTAGAGGTTTACGAGTTTTCACGGCGCAGCCCCGCCCGCGCGCTGGCCGACGCGGTACGTCGAAGCGACCGCAGCGCGACGTTGCTAATAGACGGGCAGCCTGCTGCGGTGTTAGGCGTGGCGCGCCGCAGTCTGCTATCGACTACAGGCACGCCATGGGGGCTGGGCACGGATGCGGTGACTGAAAAACCCCGTGCATGGTGGCCCTTGTGTAAAGGCGGCCTTGCGCGTATGATGCAGACACACGACGTGTTAGAAAACTATGTGCATGACGCAAACATAGTATCTATGCGTTGGTTATCGTCTATGGGCTTTGATATTGGTCCCTCACGACCTTTGGGGTGGCGCGGGGCAGGTTATCGGAAGTTTGTTTTGTGTAAGGAGAACGTGCAACATGTTTAATGTAGCAAAATTGATAGCGGGCTTGCAAGGCGGCGGAACGATACTGGGCGCACTTGGTGTTAATCAAGAGGCGCAAGCCAACGCCACGGCGGCTAGACACCAGGCTAAGGCACGTGATCGTAACGCGAAACTGTATGAAGACAAGGCGCGCGACGCCATACTGCGCGGCAATGCGGCCCAGCAACGCCAGCGGTTAAAGAACGCGGACGTGAGAGCGCACCAGAAAGTGCAGCAGGCGGTCAATGGCGTCGATGTGGCGTATGGGTCTATCCTTGAATCGGCGGTCAATACGGCCATGATCGGTGAGCTGGATGTGCTTACACTACGTTCTAATTCATACCGCGAGGCTTATGCTAACCGCCTGTCCGCCCATAACGAACGCGACACCGCACGTCACCTACGTCGAGGCGGGCGGGACGCGGCGCGCGGGGGCCAGTTGGCGAGCTTTGGGACGCTATTGACGGGCGGGGCTAGTGCCTACCAGAACTATGCACGCAACACGGGGTTATTTGATAAACCCGCGAAAGAGGACAGTTAGCCATGCCAGTACCAGAGCAGCGCATACCTGAAGTCGCCCAGGAGGGTATTTCGGGCCAGATAACCAGCGGGGCAACGGCCAACAGCTTTGGCGCGCAATCCGCGCGGGGGTTACAGGCGCTGGGCGGCGGCTTTCAGCAGCTAGGCGAGGCGGTCCAGTTCGTACAGGACATGAAAGATGAGGCGGCAGTTGACGAACGGCTCACGCAATATAGTGACGCTTTACGGGCGCTCACTTACGATACAGGCACAGGTTATCTGGGCACGCAAGGCGGCGCGGCGCTCGGCGGATACGATGCGTTTGCGGAGGCTGTAGAAAAGACACGCGAAGAGTTTGCGGAGGGGCTTTCACCCCGCGCGGCGCAGCTATATGACGCTAAGGCTGAATCGCAAAGGGCGCAGGCTCTTGATGCGGGGATTCGCCACCAGGCGCAGCAGACTCTTAATTGGGTAAACAGCACAAACGACGCCCATATAGTGGCGCTCAGTGAGGACGTGCTTGCAGTCGGGAATGATCCTGAGAAGTCGGCCACCCTGTTAGCCGAGATTGCCAGTCGCATACAGCAGAAGGGCGCGCGGAACGGTTGGTCGCAGGTGCAGATAGACAATGAAATAAGGGAGGTGCAGAGCGGTATTCACAAAGACAAAGCTACCATGCTGGCGGTGGATAACCCGTTTGCGGCGGCGGCGTACTTAGCAGCCAACGGCGAGGATATGTTAGCGGCGGATAAACACGACACAGGCGTGTTGTTAGAGCCGTTTGTGAAGGATGCTGCGGCACTTGAGGCGGCGGACAAGATACAGGAGGACCACGGGGGTGATTTAATAGGTGTAGATATTTACGAGGCATTGAGGGAAGCGGACGTGCCCGCCGATTTGTGGGATGAGACACTAGGTCATTTGCAGAACGATCAAAACAGTCAAGTGACGGCAAAAAACCAGCAACGCATACTTAAAAGCGATTGGATAGTTAATAACCCTGGCATATCAATCACCGACATTAACCAGGAAACGAGAGAGTGGTTAGGTGTGGACGGTATGCAGATGCTCCAAAACCACCGGAACCTTAAGAGGGCCGAACGGGTTGAAGAATTTATCGTTGCGAACGCTGACCGCTCAGTTTCCAGCTTTACGTCAGCGGAGCTAGAGTTCCTAGGTGAGGCGGGTTTACATAGCTTCAAAGCCTACGCGGCCGCTTTGCAGGGTGTATCTAGTCAGGAGAGGCTTTACCAGGAACTGCGCGATTTAGCCAATGCAGACCCTCAGAAGTTCTTAGGGACGGACATACTCGACTACGGCAACCAGCTTACCGAGGATTCCAGAGACTTCCTTGTGGAACTGCAAAGGGAGATGTCGATCTCGCCCGAGGGACAGCCGCCGCTTGAAGGCACGTCGTTGATCGATCTGAATCGGTATATGGCCACGGCCGAAGGAATGATGGCGGCAGAGGGTGTTTTTAATACAGACGACCACGGGGTTGTGAAAGACGCTAAGTACTTCGAGGCGGTAAATGCTGTGGAGGCCGATCTTGTGGGATTGGTCGACGTTTTCAGGCGTGAAAAAGGACGCGCGCCTGAGGCTGGTGAGGTGCGCGAAATTATCGAACCGCTTTTGGTTAGATACGCCACCGGAAAATATAAGGGCTCATGGCGGAGTGGGGGCCGCGTCCCCGAAGTCATCTTTGGCTTCCAAGCGAACGACCGACCTCTCGACGTGCGGGGGCGGCTGCTCGCCAGTCCAAGTGCCGTTCCTGCCCGGCGGGAAGCACAGGGGCGTACAGTGGTAGCTGAGGTGCTTGGTATAGATGAAGCTGACGTCACAGATGAGCATATAGCGGGTTGGTATAAGAACGTCGTATTACCCGAACTTGAACACGAACTTTACGGCGTCCCCCAACACCTGCGACCACAGGGGCGCACGGCGGTAGCCAAAGAACAAGGGATAGAAGAGGCCGCCGTTACACCTGAGCAGATAGATCAATGGTACCTCACGGTCTATCTTAACCCCCAGGCCGAAACAGGGCAATAGAGGATCACACCATGCGCTTACCTTACCCGCTAACACCGCCCCCGACACAACGGAAGGGGCAGCTAAACACTGGCGTCGTCGGCCCGTTTGGGGGGCGGACGCAGGAGGAAGAAGATGAGCTAAGGCGCGCGACGCACAACGCTTTTGTGCTGGAAAACGTGGGTGACCCCGCACAGAACGCGGACAACCTTGCTTTGGCGGAGCGGTTTGGTGAACTGACTGGCGCACCTGGCCACCCTAGCAGTCAGCTTGTTGGGCGGTACCGCGAACAGTTCGGGGGGAGCGTGCAGCGCGAAGAGACCAAGGCTACGCTTACCGCGTCGCCTTTCCTTAACGCATGGGCGAGTGATATTAGGAACGCCGAGATAGCAGCCGACGACGTGGGCGTGTTGGGGCGTATAGAGCGGATTTTGTTTGACGGGGGTCAGCTTAGACGCCCGTTTAAGGACGGGCTTTTTTACCCGGGGTCAGATTTAGACAACGCCGCGTTTGTGTACGGGATCGGTAAACTTCGCGCGGGAGGTCACTACGTAGCGAAAACATTTCATGACATTGCGGCGGACAATGCCCGCAGGTTAGAAACATACCGCCGTAACTTTGGGCTGTCCCAGTGGGAACGAAATGCGCGTTTGGCAAGCATGTCCGAACCAGGGTTTTTCGCATCGGGGGGTGGGCCGAATCCCATCACCGACTCCGCGCGGAGTCACGGGCTTTATTGGGATGGGATGACCCATGAAGAGTACCTGCACGCGAACCCGAGGATGATTACGCGGGGCGAACCAAGCGACATGCCCCTCTTAACGCGGGCGGAGTGGTTTTTTGAGGCTCAAGAGGAGGGTCACCTGGTGGCCATGCTTGATTTATACCGCACTATCCGAACATTCCCGATGCGCGAGCTACCCCAGAAAGTATACGCGGACTACGCCGCCGTTAACACTTGGAGGGAAGGAGCGGGCTTAACACTGGATTATGCGATCAACAACCCTGGCGCACTTGTTTCGGCGGGTGCCAATATAGGGCTTATGGAGGGGCCGACACTGTTGGCCGCCGCACCTACGGCGGTGATAAACCCTGCGTTACCGGGGGTCATTATGGGGGCTGCGGCGGGGTCGAGCGCAGCAGCAGCGCATGAAGTCGATGTTTTAACTGGCGGCGGTGAAATAGGCGGCCCCGATCATGTGGAGGCTATACTAGCGGATGACCTTCTGCGTAGGAGGGCAGCAAACGAAAGTCTTGCATACGGCGTGCCAATCGCCGCCGCCACCTGGATAAGTTTTGGGGCGGCCAAGTTAGCCCTCGCCAAAAACGCGCTCGTAAACACGGCGGCTCAGTTCCCGGTACAGGGCGCGATAGGCGGCGCAGGTGAAGCCGCAGGTTCGTATCTGGCGACGGGTAAAGTTAATATAGGGGAGGTGTTCCTGGAAGCGTTGGGGGAAGGATTTACGACCCCCATTGACCTCACCATAGCGGGGGTAGATGTTTTCGTCTCTAGAACGGCGAAAACCGAGCAGGCCCCCAAAGTCCAGCAGGTACTTACCGAACTGACCGAGGCGGCAGCAGAAAGCAAGCTCCGTGAGCGCACACCTGAGGCGTTCCGCGATTTTATCGGCCGGATGACCGAGAAAGCGGGAACGGATACGCTGTACATAGACGCCCCCGCGTTCTTCGGCCACCTTGAAGCGCAGGGGATAGGCGTGGAACAAGCCGCCGATCTGTTCCCTGGTGTGGCCATCGATCAAGTGTTTCGCGCGCAGAACACAGGCGAAGATATTGCTCTCCCGCTGGGGTCGTACCTGACGGATATTGCGGGCACTGACACGGCGACGGTCGTGATCGATAACGCTAAGTTAGACCCCCACGGGCTGAGTGCCGCAGGCGCGCAAAAGTTTGTCGAGACCGCGCCAGAGGCGATAGCGGCCATAGAGACGTTAGTGGCTGACGGGACAGCGAAACTAGTGGATAACGCCGCCACCTCCGCTGAGGTAAGCAGCGCAGTGGAGGCGCGCTTACTTGCGACGGGCGTGTCCGCCCCAGTGGCAAAATACAACGCGGAGCTATGGGGTGCTTTCTTTGAGGCGGTTGCGGAGGAGTCTAACACGCCGGTGGCTGACCTAGCAAAGCAGTTTGTAACTCCCGCAGTTAGAGGCCCGCAAGGGGAAGCCGTTGGAGCGCAAGAGACAACGCCGACACAACAAACAGCCGCGCTGGATCAGAGCCAAGAGACTGATACGCTAAACCAGAGCCAAGAGCCTGACGCCCAAAAACAAAGCCAGGAGACTGATACGTCTGACCAGGACGTAGTACACGTAGGTTCCCTGGGCTTGTTCGCAAACGCGGTGGAGGAACTTAGTACGATAGCTTCGGCGCGCGAGTGGAACAGTATTTTTGACGGCATGTCTGACGCGCATGGAAATGACATTGAGTGGACTGGCGTTAGACTTTGGCTGGGCAACGGCGACACACGGGTCCCCGATCACACGATTGCAGACTTTATCAGGAAGCAGCAGAACACTTTCTACTCACCGTTGTTTCATGCGCTGCGGGAAGGAGTACCCAAAAAGCTCAGAACGGAAGGAGCGCCAGGCGATCGTTGGAGGAGCCTCATAGAGAATATGGGCGACAAAGGCGTTAAAAAAGCAGAGCTTGAATGGACAGGCGTTATTGACTGGTTAAGCCTACACACTTCGCAGGCTATACCAGGAGATTGGCAAGATGTACTAAGCAGGTTAGAGCCTATTTCGAGCGCCGGGTTTAACGCGCGCGGGTTTGACGCATGGTTAGCCAGCCAAAAAGCCGATGTTAAACTGTCGCGCAAAAAGATTGCGGGCGCAGTCCGCGATAACTACAACGCATCGATAGCGGGGACACCGGAAGCAGGCGGTGTGAGTGTAGCCGATTGGCTGGACGACTTCGAGCGTATGGGCGCGCCGCTAAGGCTACAGGACGTTATGGAGTACGTTCACGCCAATGAAATCCAGCTAGAAGAAGTAGTGTTGGACCGCGATCAAGATTTGGATGACTTAGAGGTATATACAGACGTATCCGACATGGACGAGAGCGCGTGGGACGCGGAGCTGGAATACCAAACGGATGCGGCACGCGAGCAGTTGATTGAAGATTATGAAGGGGACGATCCTGACTTTGAGCCTAGTGATGAAGATGTAGCCTCGCTTGTGGATGCCTATATGGAAGGCGCTAGGGATACCGTGAGGCGATATACCGTACTAGTCATAGGGGATGACACTTTCGATGGTTGGTTCGATCCAGTCGAGGAAACATACACGTTCGACGCCCTTAACATTACGGCCGAGCCTGAAAACGAGGTTTACGTGCGCGCGAACGCCCACGCGGCGAGGGGCACTAATGTGGACGGGGAATCGACCATACACAAAAACTTCACAGAAAAAGGCGGCAATAACTACCGCGAGGTCCTGCTGACGCTGCCAAACTTGGAGAACACAGGGCCTAATGAGGGTTCGAGGGCCATCCCCTTTAAGCGCACGGAGCATTTCTATGAAGAAAATATCGTGGTCCATGCGCGCTTAAAGGACCGCGAGGTCGTAGGCGGCGGGACGGCGGCGTTTGTGGAGGAAGTGCAGTCGGACTTGGCTTCAGATAACCGGGATAACGATAAACTACGCCCGACGTCCGAAAGTAGGCAACAGTACGCCGATTTGTCGGAGAGGGTGAGCGCAAAGGCCGCCGAAGTATCTCAAATGGAATACGACGTGCAGGCGGGGACGGGAGAGGATATAGCATCAGCCTCTAGGGAAGTGGTAGCTGTCTTTAAGGCCCAGAATCTCTTAACCCCGGAACAAATTGAGCGCGCCGGTTATGGCCTTCGCGCGATGTTTTTTAATGCAACGACCCACAATTTGCAGCCAGGCGAGACGTATGCGCCCGGTCACCCCCCCGGTTCAATAGAGGCCGTTGTGGATGAGGCGGCGGCGCTTGCGATACGCGATAACCCTGCGGTGCGCGAAGCGATGGCAAAGCAGGAGGCGGCGGTTCGGGCGCATGAGGAAGCTGTGGCTGCGCTGGATGCACCCCGCGACGAATTACGCAGGCTGGAAGTCGAAAGGGGAAGGGTCGACCCTACCCTCTTTAACATCAACCTAGCCCGAACACCTTTCGCGGGGGACCAGTACGTTAATTTGATGGTCAAACGCCTTCTTAAAGACGCGGCAGATAAGGGCTACTCTAAGCTCTCATGGACGCCAGGGTATGTACAGGCGCACCGTTGGGGTAAGCGACACGAGGTTGTGCGCGGGGTTTCGTGGGGGCCTGCGGAGGACGGCAACAAGCGTTTGATGCTACGCACGGACAGGGATACCGCCCCCCTAGTGATCTCACCTGACGGCAGATTTATAGAAGATGATACAGGGCGCAGTCCAATGGGCAAGCGCAGGTTAGCAGAAGTTGTAGGTGAAGACATCGCTGCGCAGGTTCTCGGAGAAGAGAGCGGCGCCGTTAACCCCGAACATGCTTTCGCCATGCCTCATACGGGGTACGCCATAGTTTACGACAGGCAAATGCGCAAAGCCGCGAACGCGCATATCCAAAGGTTGCTGGGGGAGAACGGCCCCCGGGTGTACAACGACACGTCACTGGCTGATTTTTCAGGCCCGCGCGGCAATGTATGGTCCATAGACATAACCCCAGAGCTGCGAAACAAACTAGCGGGGCCTCAGCCGCTATTCCAAAACACACTGGGGAGCATACAGCTGCCTGCGGGAGGCGTGGGGGCTGGCCAGGCGACTATAAACCTGTTCGAAAACGCTAACGTCTCGACGTTCGCACACGAAAGCTCACACTTTTTCTTGGATATGATAGAGACACTGGGGACCACACCCGACGCGGCCCCCGGCATAAAGGGGATGTATGACCAAGCTAGAGCTTGGTGGTTAAGCAACGCGGCAGATATAGCGAAGGAGACCGGCGTTAATGAGGCGAGCGTGCGCAGGTACTTCTCACACGGCACGTCGGGCAACGCGGATATTGACCAGAAGGTCAAAACGGGCAAACATGAGCAGTGGGCGCGTGCTTTCGAAACATACCTGATGGAGGGCAAAGCGCCTTCGCCAGAGCTACGCGGTGTGTTTGCCCAGTTCCGTGCGTGGTTGTTGCGGCTGTACAAGCAGGCCAGGGGCGATCTTAACGTGAATATGAGCGACGGCATTCGCCGCGTGTTCGATAGGATGCTGGCCACGGATGCGCAGAGGCAAGCAGCAGAGGCGGCTAACCATGGAGGTCCTATGGGCGAGAGCGCCGAAGCCATGGGCATAAGCGAGCCTGAATACCAGGCGTTAAAAAGGGCGCACCAGGAGGCGCAGAACGAGACGACCGAAGCGACGAACGAACGCGCTGCGCTACCGCTACGCATATTCTCGGACCCCGCTAAGGCAACACGCCGCGAAGAAGTTCAAGCGCGCGTCGAGGAAGAGGTAGCCGAGCAGCCCGTGTATCGCGCAATCACGGTGTTCGGCACCAAGCACCCGCTGGACGCGGAGGGGCAACCGACCGCGTCGGAGGGGCCAAGGCTTGATAGAAAGCAGCTGATAGAGCGTTACGGCAAAGAGGCGCTGGACGCACTGCCGAGAGGGCAAAGCGGGCGGCGCGTTTATGTGAATAATGGTTTGGACCTCGACGAAGCTGCGAGCTGGTTCGACTTCGGGTCTGGTGACGGCATGGTGCAGGCGATGCTTAACGCGCCTCCCCGCGAAGACGCCGTCGCTGCGGAGACCGAGCGCCGCCTAATGGGCGAGAGCGCGCGCGACGAAAAATACGCGGCAGGTGTGAAAGACGCGGATGACGCCTTCCATTCACCCAAGCGCGGCGACGCTATCGCAAGTGATTTGCGCACCCTGAAAAAGCAGGCGGGGGAGACAGACCTAGCCGACCCCGCAGCCTACGCCGAAGACGCACAGGCCAGGGCCAGACAGGAACTGCACGGCAGGCCCCTGCGGGAGGCGCTGGACAGCGGTACGTTCCTGGCCGCCGAGCGCCGAGCGGGCGAAGCAGCCCGTGCCGCTCTAGCTGCGGGCGACCCTGCCACGGCCGCGCAACACAAAGAGCAGCAGCTGGAAAGCCATATGCTGTACGCTGAGAGCCGCGCCGTGGACGAACAGGTAGCTGAGACCGCGCGCCTTGCCCAGCGGCTGGGCGCGGAGGCTGCGCAGGACCCCGAAAGCCTGCGCGGAAGGGCGATCAATGATGTTCTGGCGCGCTACCCGCTCCCCGTGGCTGATGCCCAGCAGTTCCACGTGGCTGACGCCCACCGGGAGCTTAGTGTCGGGGGTGTGCAGGCGTATGTAAATAGTTTGAAAGCACAACAACGCGATTTAGAGATTGGCATACCCGCCAGCGTGTTAAACCAAAACTCCGATGCGCTTGGGATCGAGGAAGTAACCGACCTTCGCGAGACGCTCTTGAACATAGAGCACACGGAGCAGGGCGACGGGAAGCTAAACACCGCAGACAGCTCGGAGGACATGAGCGAGAAAATACTCTCGATAACGGAAGCGGTTGCCGAGAACATAAAAGGGCGAGAGCCTGACATAGAGAATACATTCGGAAACAAAATTAACCACGGCTATAATCAGTTCGTAGACGCGACCCGCACTCCGCGACAGATAGCGCAGGAAGCGGACGGGTTTGCTATCTTGGACCGCCCTGTGTTTAACGCGCTAGCGAAGCCCGTTAAGGCCGCCGGCCTCCGCGCGCTAGAAAGAAAGCGCGCCGCCGCAGAGTATATGGAGAAGGAGTTGTTCGGCAGGTACACGGAGAAAGAAAAAGGACAAATGAGCGTCCGACGTCAGGTCCCCGGCACGACCCTAACTTTGTCGCGCTGGGGTGCGATAGCGACGGCGCTTAACACAGGCAACGCGGGCAATATCGAGCGCCTGACGGCTAAAGCCCGCGTTGATGCTGCGTACACGACTCACGAGGTCGAGGCGATCACGGCGCAGCTGACCAAGAAAGACTGGGACTTTGTCCAAGCTGCATGGGACTATTTAGATAGTTTCTTCCCTGAGATAGCAGCGCGCGAAGAGCGTGTGAAAGGCGTGGCCCCCGAACGTGTTGAGGCGACGCCTGTGGTGACACCCTATGGCGTATATCGCGGGGGTTACTACCCGCTGCGATATGCCGCCCACCTGGCGCGGGGAGGTGAAGAGGTTGATTCAGAAGGGGGATCGACGACAGACCCTGATGAGATGACAAACGCCGAAGTTGAGCTTTCCATGCGCAGCGGCATGTTTGCGGCGGCGCATACCCGCGACGGGCACCTCCAAGCGCGGGGGCAAAAGAATGACCGGTCAGTACTCATAGACATAGGTGTGCTAGTTACGCATGTAGACACATTGATACACGATTTGGAGCTATCCGAGGTAGTGTCAAACGCATGGCGTCTTATGACGCACAGTGCGGTCGAGGCGGCCTTTATAAACGTAGGGCGGCAAGCGAGCATCGACACGTTGAAGCTGTGGCTTAAAGACACAGCCACGGGACCGCGAGCCGCAAGTCACTTCACGGAGAAATGGACGCGGTGGCTTATATCGGGCGTGACGACGTCTAAACTGGCGCACAGCGTCTCGACAGCGGCGGTGCAGGTCACGGGGCTTACCCAGATCGCGGGCAGGGTAGGCGCACGTCCCTTTGTAGCTGCGTTGGCGAGCCACCTGAGTAACCCTGCGGCGAACCAACGATTTATTCTTGGGAAGTCTGCTTTTATGCGTGCGCGTAAGGCCACTTTCAGCAGGGAATTGGTCGATATGCATACGCACTTCCGCGCAGACTTTAGCAGGGCGCGGGGCACTAACCGATTCCTTGACACGTATATCAGGTACACAGGTTTTTGGTTTATACAGAACGCGCAGTTGTACGCTGCGGACCTACCCGCATGGACAGCTGCATATAACCATGCTTTGGCGCTGCCTGGTGCTACCGAGGACCAGGCTGTGGACTGGGCGGACACTATCGTCGCTGAGACCCAAACGTCAGGGTTATGGCACGAACGCTCTGGTCTTATACGGGGGACGTTAAGCGAGGACTCCCGCCAGGCTAAGTTCCTCCGCACATACACCATTTTTGGGAGCTGGGCGTTTAACAGGACGGCCGAGTTTGTTAATTCGACGCGCCAACACGGCTTTGGGCCTATAGGGATTGCGAAACTAACGGGCATTTTTCTGGTAAGGTACGTCATAGAGGACCTGATGTACAACCTGATTAAAGGCAACGACTTCCCTGGCGGGGAAGACGACGACGAAAGCTGGCCCGCATACTTAGCTAAGTCGGGAATATACTCTTTCTTTAGCGGGGTACCCTTCGCGCGCGAAGGATCATCCGTGGTGCGTGGTTTCGACGGCGGCGGTGGGTATGGCACACTTATGAAGACGCTAGGCCGCACGGTTGTGGATTACACCGACGGCGAGTTTGACCTGGACGACGTCACATCGACCGTTGACGTGATTGGCATATTCGGGCATTTACCTGCGGCAGCGTTTAACCGCGCACTAGAGGCGGCTGTGAAGCAAGGCCAAGGCGAGGACATAAACTGGCTGGACTATATTAGATGAGGTATTAGATGACCGTTTCAAACCTACCCGTTGCAACCACCGCCGTCACCGTTACGGCCGGGGTTACGACATACAATTTTGGCTTCGCCGTGCAGGACGCCTCATATGTAAAAGTCGAGGTTGCTGATACGAACGGCAACCTGTCCTATCTCACCTACGGCACAGACTACACGGTGGCGCTTGCGGATGCACCGGCGCTGGGCGGTGTTGTCACCGTCACGGCGACGCTGACCGCAGGGCATAACGTGGTTATATACCGCGACACCGCTATTGTGCAGGACGCCGCGCTCCCCAACCAGGGGCCTTTCTTCGCCAAGACTATCGAGGGCAAGCTGGACCAGCTGACCATGGTCGCCCAGGAAGCCGCCGACGAAGCCAAGCGGTCTATAAAAGTACCGAGGGGCGCAAGCGTGGCAACCGACGCGCAGGGGATCGGGCCAGGGGAAGTCCCCCGATACAAAGCCGACGGCACAGGATTCGAAGGCGTAGCCTACAACCCTGACCAGCTAGGCGCGCAGCTCACAGCAGTGGGGGCGAGTGTTACGCGCGCGTCGGCGGCTGCGGACGCCGCAGCGGCCGATCGTGTGCAGACAGGACTGGACCGCACCGCAGCCGCAACGTCAGAGACCGCCGCTGGGGTGGCACAGGTTGCGGCTGAAACAGCGCGAGCTGGCACTATAGCAGCGGCGGCAGCAGCCGCCGCGTCGGCGGCAACGACGGGCGAGGACGAAAGATTAACTTTTGCGTGGTCAGAGGCCGCACAGAGCGCGTCGCGCACCGCCTCCGCTGCGAGTGCGACGGTCGCAGCATCGGCGGCCACCGCTACAGCAGCAGCAACAGACGCGGGGGAAGCCCAGGTTGCAGCTGAGACAGCACAGGCGGCGGCCGTAGCAGCGCAGACAGGTGCGGTAGCTGCCCGCACTTCTGTCGACGCCACCGCTGGCACCATAACTAATATATGGCCCCAGATACGCGGATCACAGACTGCCGCCGAAGCAGCACAAGCCGCCGCTGGCGTATCTCAGGTCGCAGCCGAAGCTGCGAAAGCAGGCGCAGAGACAGCGAGAGATGCGGCCGCGCTATCCCAGACCAGGGCGGCTGCGGAGGCGCAGACATCGCTTACCTCAGCGGTCAGTGCCCAGCTCGCGGAGACGAACGCCGAGACAGCAGAGGCGGCAGCAGAGGCGGCACAGACTGCCACCGTAGCCTTGCAAGCCGCCGCTGGCGTATCTCAGGTTGCGGCTGAAACGGCAAACGCAGCAGCGACAACGGCAAGAACGGGCGCTGAGACAGCGTCAGTCTCAGCCCAAGCGGCGAACGCCGCAGCGCAGACAGCCCTGACTGGCGTGCGGAGCAGCGTAGGCGCCGCCGTAGCCGCGCAGGCCGCCGCCAGAGCAGCCCAGACCGCTTCCGAAACCGCACGGGACGCCACCGCCCGCTCCCAAAACCTCGCTAACGACGCCAAGACAGCCGCCGAGTCGGCCAAGACTTCGGCGCTGGCCGCCTACGCTAACTTTCGCGATCAATATCTCGGGTCAAGTGCGACGGCTCCAACGCAGGATTTGGACGGCACAGCTTTAGACGGCGGGGAGCTATACTATGATTCCGCGCTTAATAGGATGCGTTTGTATAACGGAACGGCGTGGGTGAACGCCGCTGTGGACGCCACGGGGGCGCTTCTGGCCGCGTCTAACTTATCTGACCTCCCGAACAAGGTGGCGGCGCGGAATACCCTGGGGCTGAAACCTGCCGTTTTCATACGTAACCTGGCCACGTCAGACAGCTACAGCACGGCGGGTACGGGTTCAGGGACTATCAATTTGGAGTTTAACCGCCTCGCCGACACGAACGTAACCTACAGCGGCAGGACGGGCCAACTTCTATCGGATGCGGATCATCTCGGCTACTGGCACTTTACTTTTAAGGCCGGTTTGGCTATGCGAAGTAACGCCGCCAACAAGTTAATCACGATGGCGATTAACATGACATCGACTGGCGGGCCTGGCAATAATAACACTGGCTTTCCGTATACTGAGTCAACGACCTTTCACATCCCCCCCGCCGCGACTCTTTTCCGTGACACGTTAGAACTGAGTCAAACCGCCTTAATTACTGCGGTGCCTCAAACCCTGGCGCTAAATCTGCGTATCACTTCCGCGACAAACCCCGTCCAGTGGAATATCGTTGGTGGCCGCTGGTCAGGCATAAAAGTTGCAAACGCTAGCTAAAGGAGAAAAACATGGGTGCCCTTAAAATACAAGTCGCGCTGCAAGGTAAGGGCTTTAAGCCTGGCCCTATCGATGGTGTTATGGGGCCGCGAACCGAAGCGGCTCTCATCGCATTTAAGCAGTCTATCGGGTTCCGCGCGCGGGCCTATATCGGCCCGCTCACCCGCGCTGCGCTGTTCGACAAACGCCGTGCGAAAAACGTCAGCGGCAGTCTCACCTGCCAATCCAAGACGGGGCCGACGTGGCTTCGGGTGGCCTACACTTATCTTGGCCTGGCCGAGGTACCTGGCCCCAAGCATCACCCCAAGATATTAGAGTGGTGGAAAGAACTAGGTCTGCCCTTTGTGGACGACGAAACACCCTGGTGCGCCGCGTTCGTTAATGGTGTTGTGCTGGAAGCTGGCGGCCAACCCGCCACCGAGTACCGCGCAGCAGCGCGGGGGTGGGACTGGACCGATACCGGGATAGAACTTGACGGCCCCAAAGTCGGCGCTATCGTCACGTTCTGGCGGGGGGCGAAAAAGGGCGGCAAAGGTCACATTGGCTTCGTCGTCGGGCGTGACTATGGCGACAAACTTATGGTCCTGGGCGGCAACCAGGGTAACAAAGTTAGCATCCGCCCCTTCGATACAAAGCGTGTGCTATCCTTCCGCTGGCCAGCCGCAGAAGTCGGAGTGGGGCCGCAGGACTTTTACGCCTTGCCAAAGATGACGTCGGATGGTAAAGTGTCTGAGAATGAAGTCTAACCAACGGAGTACCAACATGTATAAATCAACACCTAAGTTCCCTCTCTACTCTTTCGGCGTCGTCGGTGTCATTGTAACAGCTACCCTACTTCTCGCAACCCTCGCCCATGCCCAAGGCGGCTTTGGCGCGAAGGTAGCACTAGTGCAGAACGGCCTAATGGCGGTGGGTGCGCTTCTCGGTGGCGCGAAGATGTTCACTACGCTCACGCCGACGCAGGTCGATAACCGTTACCAGAAACGCGGTCTCAGTTTAATAAACTTACTGCTGCGGATCGTTAATGTTATCGCGCTCAATGTAGGCAAAGACACCAACAAAGACGACGAATAAGATAAGGAACCACCCATGCCGCAGTCATCACCCCCTAGCTGGCTTACTTTGATAGTCGCCCCCGTCACTGCGGGGCTGCTTCTATACGCGGCTGGGCAGCTGGCGATCGTAACGACTGAGGTCAATAAAACTATAGTAAATGTCGAGCATCTCACGCGGACGCTGGAAGATCACGAAGTGCGTATCCGCGTACTAGAGAAGGGGTAGGCGCGAAAGGCCCCCCGAAGGGAGCCTTTGGAACGGGAGCGGAGCTTCCCGTTGGGTATGAGGTTGGCAAATCCCCCAGGGCCGTTCTTGCCGCTTAATGTCAGCGGGGAGAGCGCCTGGGGGGCGGACTTGGGGGGGAGCGCGGGCGGGGGGGGGGGGGGGGGGGGGGGGGGGGCGGGGAAAGCGGCTGGGGGGCGTTATTGGGAGGGAGACTGGTCTCGAACCAGTGAGTATCGCGTATTGCACTGCGACAGAGTCCCGTCACCCGACATCCCCCATTGAATAAACCCCCTGGTGCGCGTCGTTGAGAGGCGTGGAGGTTCTGGTCAAGTTATACATAATAGGTGGTTCGTTACTTGTCAAGTCAGCAAGTTTTGCTTATGGAGAGGATGGATTGGGATTACCTGGTCGGCAAAGAGGCTTCGGGAATTACCCTAAGCCTCTTTGTTTTTGGGCGATTATCAAGCCAAGACAGACTTGATGTATTGCATGGCCGCCTCTTGTGCGGTGAGCTTACCTTCGACGCGCAATATCTTGGCCTCGTCGATAGTCCCCTCCGCAACAAGTAAATGATTCATTAGACGATCCCCGCCCGCGTAGCCCTGGCGGGCAACCCGCGCCACGGTCTGCGCGTATAGTTCGGCTGACCAGGTGAGAGCATAGTGAACCATATGCGCCTCGACCTTTTGCAGGTTTAGGCCATGCCCTGCGGACGCTGGGTGTATCGCCAGATATTGGGTCTCCCCCGCGTTCCAAGCACGCTCGACTTCCCTGGCCCGCACACCTGTTACGCCGTGGCCGAGATAGGCCAGGCCAGGGATAAGGGCTTGGAGGCGGCGCAGGTCTTCCTTGAACCAATAGACCAGACAGACATGATCCCCACCTATGCGCTCTAGCAATTCTTTCAGGTAGTCGGTCTTGGCTGTATGGACCTTGTGCGCCGCTTTATCTTCGTCGTATAGGAACCCCTGCGCCATTTGCGCGAGCTTGCCAGAGCTGGACGCACTGTCAAAAGCAATGATGTCTCTTTCAGGCAAGCGCGTCAGGAAGTCGCGCTGCATTTGGCGGCAGTATTCTTGGGCCGCTGCGGGTAGTTCTATGTTGTGGCGTATCGGGTCACTCGACGGCCGGGGAACGACTTCGAGGGGGACGCGGAACGAGTACTGCGCCACGTCGGCATTGAGCTGCGTCGCATAGTGCTGGTGCAAGGACCAATCCCGTTGCTGGTAGTCTGTCGAATAAAAGCGTTCCTGTCGCCAGCGATCATAGCTGCGGGGCCATACCCTGCCCTGGCTGGCCACCGTGATCGGGACAAAATAGTCTAGCTCACTGTTGGGGCGCGGCGTCCCCGTAAGCATCCATACGTTCTTGAAGCGCGGGGCCAGCTTGTGCCGCAGCGTCTTGGCCCACGAGCCACGGGGGTTTTTGTACCGACTGACCTCATCCACAATGAGCAGGTCAAACACGGGGGCGTCGGCGGGGGTGTCGGCAAGCACCTCTTCGATCCATTTTATGTTGTTCTCACACACGCAATAGACGTCGTGGCTCTCGGCCAGGGTCTTCATGCGTTGCTTTGGTGTGCCACCTACGTAGGCGATGTCTAAGTGCTTTATTTGCGCCCACTTCGCAGGTTCTGTAGGCCATACCATTTCCGCTACACGCTTGGGCGCAAGCACGATAGCGCGGCGCACTTCCCCGTCACGCTGTAGCTCGGCGAACGTGGTCAGGCCGACGGCCGTCTTGCCCGCCCCCGTGGGCATCATGCCCAGGACGTGGCTGCGCTCATATAGCTCGGTGACGCTATTGTGCTGGTAGTCATGGAAGTCGTTAAGCGACAGCATGATCGGGCAGCTCGACGGCATTTACGGCTTGTATGAAGTCCTCTTCACGAGCCCCCAGACTCCGACGCATGAGGTTATGTATTTGAACTCCGCGTGACGAATAACGCCCCGTCTGGGCTGCGCCATTGAAGGTGTACTGTCCCCGTAGGACGCCGTCGTGCTGCATACGCACAATCTTGCCGAACTTAGCGGGGGAGGCTGAGCCGCCGTAGAGGCGATGCTCGAGCGCTGCGTAAGTGATGTCGTCCGTTTCATTCAATTCACCAGCCGCGTCGAAGTAGGCGATAAGCGCCTCGATACGGTCCTTTGCTAGAGAGACTTTAGTAGGTTTGAGGTCGTCTTCGTTCTCTAAATCCCATTCTTTGACCATGATGTCGCGGGCTTCGGTAGTGGGCAAGCGGTCATAGACCCAAGCGGTCATGCGCTGGATTTGTGTGACGGCAGTGACTTCATTACCCGTCAGGTCAGCCAGGTCCGCGTTAATGCGGGTTAGGTTTGCGTCCGCCACTGCTGCGGCGCGGCGAGCAAACCCCACGTCCACAGCAATACCTCGGTCGTTAATCCTTTCGCTTACCCAATAGTCTTCCCATTCCTGACGCGGCAGGGGGCGGGTGGCAAAGTAAACCTTGCGAAGTAGGTCTGTATCTTTCAACCCATAGAGCTTGTATTCTTCCCACAGGTCAGGACGGGTCTGCGGCGTCTCGCCGCCCCAGTTAGCGAATAGGCTCATAAGCCGCCCGCCACTGTCCTTACCGCCGAAGCCGCAAGCTCGTCCCGCGTGTTCTAGTTTCCCCGGTAAGCCTGACGACGCGGCTTGGACCATGGCGTCCAGCGTCATGCCAATTCGCAGACCGGGGAACGTGCTTTCGGGGGCGTTCCATACCTGGCGGTCAAACGCACAGTTCCAAGCGACAAACCATGCCTCGCCCGCCTGGGCGCGCTCATAGAAGTCCTTTAGGCGGTCGGGCGCATCATCCCATTGGAGGCGCTTATCAAAGCCGTCGTCCAGTGCCATGATGCCCACGGGGTCCCCGCCAACCGCATAGGTGAAGATGTTAGCAAAACTGCTTCGGGAGTAAACGTTGCCTCCCACAATTTTAAGGTCACCTCTCTCACCTACGTCAGGAAGCGAGCAGGTCTCGAAGTCAAAAAAGCAGAAGTCTTCGGGGTCGGTCGATAGAGGATCATATACAGGGTTCATATTGTAAGCCCTCTTTCTATCAGGTTAATCTTACGGCGCAGCATGGCGCGTTTACTCTCGCGGTGTGCGCAATAGAGGCACAGGCGGAGCAGGGCGAGCCGCAACCTAGTCATTTTTGTAGCCCCTTGCTGGTTCGGTGCGGCGTCCATCCTCAAGATCGTGGTGGATGTTGTGAACAAGCGCCGCCGCATTCCATAGGATGTGATCGGCGTGGGAGAGCGTGCTCTCTTTATCGTAGTCTTCCCCTCGCAAGTAGGCGAAAGCATGCCGCATCAGTGAAGCAAGGATTTGCGCGCGGGGCAAGCCCTTGGTCCAGTTCCAAGCGGAGTACTTACCCGCCCCATAGTCTGCGACGCGTGAGTATGACTCGGCTATCTCTTGGAAGGGTACAAGGCCATAGTCGGGGCATTTAAGCTTTGCTCTTTCAGCGCTTTCATTTTCGGGCGCATCACGCCAATCCTCCACTACCCCCTCACGGGCTAGCCGTTCGCGCCAGCGCGCCTCTGACATTTCAGTGCCCGCTTCCGCATCGGCCACGCCCAGGTCGAAAGACGCGTAGTTGATAGCGTCGGTACGTTTACCCGTTAGATAGCCGCTATCGCCAGGGTGAGTTCTCTGCGAGTTATGCCCGAGCATGTAGTCATAGTAAGTCATCGTTTAGTATCCTTTAACCATTGATAGGGGACACGCCGCAGGCGGCCACCTTCGTGTTTTATGTTTAGATAGGCGTCTTGACAGTGACGGACGACGACGCCGCGCTCGGTGATCCCCTTTCTCTCATATCTCACACGCGCCCCGACAGGCCAGCGACGCTCGACATACTGACGCACGTCGCGCTGGGCTTCGGATTGCACACGCAAGAGATAAGATAGACGATCATCAAGGCGGCGTCGCACGCCTACGCCTTACCGCGTCCGACGGCGTTGTCGCGTCCGCACAGGCTCGATAGGTGCGTCCGCAGGCTGCACCTCGACGGTGCCCTCAGCAGGCCCCACAGCGGGCGCAGCAGCCCGCGACCGCGTAGCAGGTGCCTCAGCAGGAGCAGAAGTCGCATCCCGCCGCGCAGGACGCTGTTCCACATCAGCTACCTCGGCAGGGTACTCATCAGGCTCTGCGGCCGTAACCTGTGGTGCGTACGTCCCCGCGTCGAACCAACCCACAATGTTTAGTACGGGGTTATAGGTGTTCCCGCCGTACCGTTTGTTCACGTAGGAAGTCGATTTCAGCTCCACAACGGGGTTAAGAGCGCTGCTGCCCGAATTAAGCTCACGTTCCACGCTGGTCAGCAGCGCATTCATCGCTTTGATACCGCCAGATGAGGACGGCTTATACAGCACTTTCGTGCCTTTATCTTCACCCGTCACACACGTCACCGAACACTTGGACGCGGCCTTCCATGGCTGCCCGTGGTTTGGCAGCTTAGCCACATCCACAGGCGCAGACGCCATGGGAGCAAAAACCTCCCCAAGCAACGTGTTGTTACCTGACGGGTTGTTTGACCAGCAAACGTAACCGTGTTGAAGTGAAAGGATGTCGATAACCCAATGGCTCCCGGGCTCCACATCTGTGTTGGACGCGCCGTATAACCATATGCCTTCCCTGTCGAGGCGTAAGAGCGGATCGGCGGCCGCATCAGGCAAAGCCTGGCGGAGGTTTTGTATCCCTGCTTTCAGCCCCGCAAAAGCTGCGGGCAGGTGGGCGTTCTCAGTTTGTGCAATTCCAGTATTCATTTTCGTTTTCCTTATGCTGTCTGGTATTAAAAATAGGCGGGCCGCCCAACCTCACCACTAGGCAGGTGACGCCATAACCTTTCGGCTATGCTTGCACCGCCGCCTCTTCGAGGCGAGCGGCTATTTTGGCGCGCACTTCCTCGCGGACGTTGGGTGGATTCTTTGCTGTGCCTTTCGCCACCATACGCAAAGCCCCAAGCGGGCGATGGATGTTCTTGTCGAGACGCGCCTGTTGGCGGTCGTTTAGGTTCATACCTTTCAAGGCCTTGCGCGCCTGTGTGGGTGTGATCGGTGTGGTCTTGCGACGATCCTTGACCTGTAGCCCCAGCTCCATCAGGACGCGGTCAATTTTGTCCTTATCGACCCAAGCCGAGTTACCTTGCACTTGATCCAGCTCCATGCCTTCAACCTCGCGCCCTGCTTGCAGTTCGCTAAGCGCCAGTTCGCGGACCCACTTAACCCAGGCCTCGATGTCGTCGGCGTCCTGTAGCCACGAATGGAGCTGCGCAGGTGTGATTTCATGGACGCATTCTAGTTCGTTTTGAAAGTTATCTTCGGGTGTGTTTACGCGATTATGCGCTTGATCCACGTGGTCGAGGATACGCCCGCCCAGTTGTTCCATGGCAGGGCAGATATGTTTTGCCGCGCACCAGCGACAGTGGTCGCCGCGCTTGGCTGCGGGGGCCGCGCCTTGAGCTTCCGAAACCGCAGTTATCAGCGCGCTCCGAAAATCGTCCAGCCGTCCATACGTTGTGGACCATACCTGCGGCGCGCCGCTGCCGATACGCGGCTGCGAGATAACTAAATCGACAGGGAAGTCGGGGTCGAGATTTACGCCCTCGCCATCTAGCCAGTCTTTCATAGTGTGCGCCGCCGCGCGGCCATAGAACATCAGCTGCGCGTTCTCTTCGGGGCTGACTGCCACGCCCTGGCCGAACTTCCAGTCCCATACCGTAAGGCGTTTTCTCGTGCAGGCAATGATGTCCGCAGTGCCGAACGCACCAGGGATACCAGGCAAGGCGCAGCGCTTCTCGATCACGAAGCGCATTTCCTCACCGTCTTCTTCGGCGACACGATCTAAATAGTCATCAAAGCCGTCGAGCGCGGGGACAATAGCTTCGCTGTATAGCGTAGGCGTTATCGTCACGCCTTCCCATTCCATGCCTATGACGTCTTCGGCGGGCTCAACGTCTGCGAGTATCGAAGCCATAGCCTCGTGCAACGCGGTTCCTTCCTGCGCATAGGTGGTCGTGGTTTCTTCGCGGTACCGCGCTTCAACGAGACTTTGTATTTCGGGGGCTGCCGTGGCGGGGTCGTAAGTGTCGGGCCAGCCTACGTAGTTACCCACGTCGCGCAGGTGTTCGTATATTCGCTGTTTGTGCGCGGCGGTAGCGCTACGGTTTAGCCCTACCGACGCGGGGCAAGCCAGGACGCGGCCAGCGGAGGACCCGCCGACCAGGTTACTATGTTCTGTTGGTGTGTTTTTTGTTTCGTTGGTCATGTTGCCTGCTTTCTTTTGTTTAGGATTCTTTTGAAGCCGCGCACATTTTCTGGTGTGAAATATATGCTTTTTTTGTCGTAGGGGCGCCCGAAGCCTTTAGCTATAAGGCCCTGCCCTGCGCGGTAGCGCGGTCCTGCGCTGCCCATGCCTAGTATGATGGGCGCGACTCTAGGACCCATATCGACCACTTCCTGCATTATCGCCAGCTGTATCTTTGTTGGTTTCACCTGTTCTATCTCCTATCTGTTTGTGGTGGCGTGTCCCCCGCCGAAGCGGCGAACACTTCCTACTCGCAAGTTTCTTGGTGTGTTCGTCGCCAGCCTGCAAGGGGTAAGTCGAAGTTAAAAACCCCCTTGGACGCTTGCTACAGTCCGTTCAGTGACCGCAGTGCGGAAGGAAACGAGTACGTTAACCCGAAAACTTCCGCGCCATACGACCAGCGACGAACACAACCCCCACATAAGGCCCCTTAAAGAGGCTGTCAAGAGGGGTCGGGAAAGTTTTTTATGCAAAACTCAACAACGGCGGCTTGCGACATTTTGCGAGCTTTTGCAAAGCGGCGCAGCTTCTCAGCCAGGGGTACATCAAGCTCAAGGCGGACGCGCTGGAGCGTGCGCTTCGGGAGGTTCTCAAGGTTTAATTTAATATCTTTCATGTCTCTTGCTTTCTGTTGTGGGGCCTTTATAGGGGTCTGCATGGATATAGATACGCAAAAACAGAAGTCAATAAAAGAATCGGTCGTCGAGGCGTACCTGGTGAAAAAAACCAAAGCGCGGGGCGGGCGGGCGGTGAAACTAGCGCAGATTACAGGGCGGGGGTTTCCCGACCGTACCGTGATCCTGCCAGGCGGGGTGGTGCTTTACATCGAAACGAAGCGCCCTGTAGGTGGTCGCCTATCTCCGCACCAAGAGCATTGGCGCGACGATCTGATAGGCCTGGGCTGCCGCTACGCCTTATGCAGCACGAAGGAAGAGATAGACGAGACTTTTGCGGCGTACGACGAAAGCGGGGCGTATGAGCGTCATTGGGGATGCCCGCCGCGCACTTTTATCTGACATAAGGCTTTCGCTTATGTCAAGAAACCGCTATTTTTCGACATAAGGCTTTCGCTTATGTCAAGAAACCGCTATTTTTGACATAAGGCTTTCGCTTATGTCAAGAAACCGCTATTTCTTGACATAAGGTTCACGTTTTACCTCCCGCTATCGCCGTCAGCTGCACGCCGACGCTCTTGTTATCGCTCCCCAAAGCGCCATTCTTTTCGATCATGGCGCGCAGCTGGGGCGCGCCAGTCGGGATGCCGCTGTGGTCGGGGGTGGTGGTGAACACATAATAGCGGCACTTGCCTATCTGGGGCTGGATGCTGCGACCACTAGAGTACTTCACCGCGAAACACTGTTTGCGCACCATACGCTCCACGGCGTTCTTCCAGCCATGGGGCAATTCCATGCGGCGCGCTAGTTCCTGATCCCGCATACGGCGCGTCACTTGCTCCACAACGAAAGGGCCTTCCATGCCATCCAGCACTTCCTCCATCAAACGATCCAATGCCGTCTTGCTGAAGTCAGCCATCTCTTCTTTCGCCCGCGTGTGTAGCGGCATGGCGTAGGGGTCATACCCCTCCAACGACACACCTTCTAGCCATTCGGCAAAGGCGGCTATGTTGGATTGTGTTCTCATCCAGTCGTTTATATGCTGCCAGAACTCCGGCTCTTGCGTGTCACCGTTCGACAGGACGGCGAAGCGCCTATCGTTCTCAGGCAGGGGCAGTGCGTCAGGGTTGTTGGTCATTATGAAAGTAGACATGCACGACACGGCCTGCACCGAGCGTTCCCCTTTCAGGATATACTCGCGGCGGGTGGGTGCAGGGTCCACAACCTCTTTCAGGTGCTCGTAAACGTCATTCTTAAGTTTGTGTGAGGGTGTTTCACCAGACGCCGAGCTTTCGTTCACAATGGTGATGAGAGTATTCAAAGCCCAGTCGGTGTATTGCGACTGATACGTCTGCCCCGTGAAACTTTTGAAGTCTATGTTTTTCACGTACCGCTGGCCGAACAAGTGCTCCAAGAATCGCCCAAGCGTACCGCGTCCAGTGCCGAACGTATCGCGTGCGACCATGACAACCGCAGGGCCTGGGATATGCGGGTTCCTCCACTTATACGCCAGCCATTGAGTAAACCAGGCCCGCTCCCGCTTGTTGGGCACAAGCTGCGCCAGCAGATCGACGCCGCCCTGGGGATTCCCCCCGGCGGTGGGGCCGAGCTGCGGGGGGCGGTACACATTAAGCCATGTATGCCCGCCCTCCACAAATGTAGGGCGCTCCCGATCTGGGCGCAGCTGGGGGCTAAACGCCACAATGCGGTTAGGGTTAGCAAACCAAACGTCAGCAGGGTTAATTCTTTTTTCGCCACCGTTCGGGCCGACCTCGATCCCGCAGTAGGGCTGCATGAGGGTACGGAAGTTGCCTATTGTCATGGCCTCGCCGCCCGACTTAGGCCATAGCGGAACGACAGGCGTCTTGCTATCGGTAGGGATGTAGGCATAGGATATTAGCAGCTTTGCCGCCGCGCTGATATGGTCATCATCCGCATTCAGTTTAGCGCGGCGTCCATCAGACTGCTCTTTCGTTCTCTCGGCTGCCCTATCCACTAGCTCCCGCGTGTCTGTGGGCTTGATACTGGCGGGTAGGTGCGACACGCCCGTCGAGCTTTCCCATACGGATACAAAACCCGCGTTTGACTTGCCTACCAAGCACCGCGTCCTATTGACGGCACTGGGGCCTTCCAGCCATGACGCCGAGCAGCGCCCACTGTATCCGTCTTTGACCATGCAGGTTAGTTCGGGGAGCTTCACGGCGGGGCCGTCCATCAGCTCAAACGTCATGTCCTCGGTCAGGTCGTAAACTTTGGTAGGGGTACTCTCCCCCTTCTTTGTGTGCGCCACGGCCGTGAAGCCCTGACGCTTTAACTCCGCCTCCGCCGCGTCGAGCATGGCGTAAATCTGTTTTTTACTCAGGACGGGCAGCGCTTCTAACGGTACGTCTTCGGGCGACTCCCCCGCCCAGCGGTAGCTACGTACTACCTTGCCCTCCGAGTCCTTGGTATGTGCGCCGAACGCCCCGAACTGGCGTGGTGATCCGCCCCCGAAAACCTCGACGCTGTGCGTGGCGTCGTCCGCCTTTTCGCCTGGTGCTATCCAGCGCCGCGTCGTTATCCGAGAGAACACTTCGTCCGCCCGGCAAAACCAGGCCAGCTTATGCCCCTTGCCCCCGCGTTCTAGCCGGTCGAGCGTTATGCCTTCGGGCAGCTTCCAAAGCATTTCCTCTATGACGTCTTCAATGATGCGGTGGTCAATGTCTAAATCGATAACACAAAGCCCGTCTTCAACGCGTAGCCCCGTCGCGGTCCAATCACGGGAGCGGCCCCAGCGCTTAATCACATCCTCCGTCACGGCCACGCGGGGCCAGTTTGTCATGTAACACGCCTTGTCGAAGTTGGGCAAAGGTGTGTAGCCGTTATTGAGTAGTTGACAGCGAAGGTTAGAAAGTTTAGTTTTGTCCATGGAAGGTTTCCTCCCTTTCTTTGGCTTCATGGGTGTTGCCTAAGGCCCCGGACATCAAAAGGTGTTCGGGGTCTTTTTTTGTTCGGCGGCCTCCCCCTATGTCAAATCTATGCCGTTCTGGCAAGGGTGGCTAATTGGTGGTGTTCAAATGATGTTCGGTTTTGACTTCATACCATCCGGTGATGTAGCAATTCCTCTCGGCGGGGGCGGACACGACTGAAATCTCGCTTATGGCGAAGGCCGTGATAGTCTTAAGGTGCTTAGGAAAGGAAATTAACACCTCGGCGTAGTCTGCGCCTATAGAGATTCCCCGTAGCGAGCCGCTTTTTATCTGGTCCATTACTTCCCCGCAGTAAACCTCCGCTTCGAAAGTGAGGAAGTTCCCGTCGCGCCGTAGCGATTCATTCCTGACCTTGCCAATAGCCTTGTCATAGTCGTGCCCTAACAGTAACGGCAAGTCAAACGAGACACGCGGCCCCGTAAAAGAATCAAGTGCAAACATTCGGTCGTGGCTATCGTCCTCATCAGCATGGGGGATCACAACGCCGTACTGGACGCAGAAACCTTTGATTATTAGTTTTGTCCTTGGTGTGTTTTGCTCAGTCATTACTTTTCTCCTTAGTTTTTGTTAAGCCCAATCGGGCCAGTACCACATGCCCGCAGGCTCATCGATGCCGGTCCGCTCCTTTGACGCACCTGGATGAAGACGAATCTCTATCGGGTGGGGGGAGTGCGTAACCATGCCGCCGTCAGCATGGACCATGGTGCAATTCTCTTGGCGTCCGATATGAACCTCGACGTGGCGCGCACCCGCGTGCCGGTCGAACCATATGCCGCAGGCCGTGCAGTAAACCGTTTTTTCGTCAGGCATGGGGTTCACCCACCCCGTAGCACTTAAAGCACGTGTCCACGTCAGATTCCCAGTTATCAAAGAAGTCATCAAGTTTTCTCGTCGCGTGTTTCCGTAGGATGCGTACCGCCTTACCGCCCGCAACGCCGTATATGCGGTGATCCTCAAGATAGAACTTCGCTGCGGGGAACCAAACGCCCGGCGCCCCCCGATCTTTCTGTGCGTAAGACACCGCAAGCGGGTCCGCTAACAACCCAAGCGGGCGCGGCGCCATAAGCCCGGCTTTGTGTTCTGCACGGGCAGCGTTTTGTGTCGCTTTAACCAAATCCCAAATTATGTCGTCCTTTGGTGGTACGGCGTCAGGATCGTCGGGGTCACAAGCGTGAATTATTACGGTCATTAGTCTTCCCCTTCTATTGCGCCCAAATCCAAATCAGGACTCAGGTCCATGCCTTCGGTCAGGTCGGGCAATTCCATTTTCGCTTGCCGTTCCTCGTCGCTCTCTTGTACTTTAAGTGAGCGAAGCGACGCGGGGGCCAGCTTTCTTTTCTTAGTCATAGGTTTTCTCCTTAATTGTTAACCCAGTGAATTTGGTTTGGTGGCATGAAGCCGTGAACGAACCAGGCAACGCCAAAGGTGGGGGACTCTTTGCCCGTGAAGTCTATCCTTCGGTTTAGTACCAACGCTGCCATCCCGTGTTTCATAAACATAGCGCCTCGCGCCTGCCCTTGGAACGCCGTGACGGGCAACAAAAGGGCGAACGGCTTGCCCAGATAAAAACAGTGTTTGAGGAACTTGTCTTTTTTGCTGTAGGGCGGGTTGGTTATAACACCGTCACACACGTCATCAGCCGTGCATTCAAAGAAGTTCCTGCCCTCGCTGCCCTTCATAGAATATCCAGACTGCGCGAACCCCTCTAGCAAACTAGACGAAACCCCAGACGTGGCTTCGTAGTAGGTTTTGCTCTTGTCTAAGTAACTAAGCAGGGGAACAACCGCCCCCACGGGCGTGTAGCATTCGTCTGATGCTTCGTTAGCCCCCCGACGGCGTATTAGATCAGTATAGGTCAATATATTTCTCCTATTCGGCGCTTACGCCATCTATTGGGTGTTTACGCCATAGCAACAATACTTCGAAGGGTGCGCGGGCGTTACTGTTAGCGCCAAATCCCCTGGCGCGGGGGGTTTTTACTTCGCGTGAACCAACGCAAACGAAACCATATTTATTAAATAAGGCCGCGTAGTACTTGGCAACATCAACCTCCTCACCCTTTCGGATAAAGTTTGAGACGTTAAGCAGAAAATGCTGCCCCTTGTGCATCTGGCGAAATATGTTCGCAAATACGGCTTCCGCAGTACTTTCGTATGCGGGGCCGAATCCGAGTGACGCAAGACTGCCACCGGTCAAGCGCCGCCCCAGTTCGCCCGCATAGCGCCCCTTCATACTTTCCGGCCGGGACTCCGAACGAAAGGCGTCAGCCATGCGATTGCCGTATGGTGGCGAAGTGACGACCATACTACCCGCATGGCCTATGCGCTCATCGCGCCATGTCGCAGCATCCCCTACATGTACGTCAACACGGTAAGTGCCTGCTGTGGTTTTGTTTTGTGCCGCACGTTGCGTTATCTGCACCGCCCATTCAGACTCTAACTCGTTGCAGATAAAGTTAAACGGCCGTTTTTCTGACGCCAGGTGTAAAACTTTACCTACACCGGCCATAGGGTCTACTATAGTTTGAACGTCCTCGGGAATCATGTCAGCCATGGCTTCAAGAATAGAGTCGCTAAACTTAGCGGGGTGCGGGCGCGCCGTAACGCCAGGATATGGGTCTATGATTTGCTTCATGTTTTTTCCTTTGCGGCAACTATCTGGTATTTCCAGATAGTTGCCCTAGTCTATAGCTTTGGTGTAAAACCAGTTGGTCTGTACCTCGGACGCAAGCGGCAGGCCTTCGGTCCAGTCGAGAGGCTCATTCATAACCTCGTTCAAAGTCTGGCATGCCCACGCCACAGTCTCCTTCGAGTCGGCGCATTCAAGTATTATCTCATCATGGGTATGCCCGCGCACCGCTATCTCCCCTCCCGCGTGTGTTTTCGCGTCCAGCCTCCGCAGCTTGGCACGTAGCACTGACGCGGCCACCGCTTGCGTGGGGTTTTCCGAGAGTATCCCGTGCCACAGTGTGCCCCAGGAATATCCCTTGCGGTAGGTCATGGCCTCGGTTGTGTATTCCTCCCCCGTTTGCTTGTTGGTTTTCGTCACCGTGCGATATTTCAGGTGCGGGTAGGTCAGCAAGCGCCCGCAGGGCAAGGCGCAGAATATAGAGCCCCCGTGGTAGTCGCGATTGTATACATAAGACAAACGCCCCGCCTCGAAAACAGTATCGGGGCTGGCGTAGGCCGAGAAGAAGGCCTCGTTTAGTTCTTCCCAAAACCTGACCGCCCACCTGTTGTTCTCGCGCCACGTGCCAACGATATGCTTGGCTTTTTCTTCCTCAAAGTGCAGGCCGTAACCCGTGGCCATGGCCATGAGCGCACCTACCCCACCACCGAAGCCCAGCGATAGCACGGCCACCTTGCCCTCCTGCCGCCAGCCCTTCGCTTCAGGGTCCTTGTCTCGTATGCGGGCCTGCACCTCTTCAGGGGTCGTGCCGTGTATGTTAGCGGCCTCGATCATGTAAATGTCGGCAGCGTCAGGATCGGCGTCAACATTCTCAAACACATTCAGGACCTCCTGGCCGCCGTCACTGTTTGCCAACCAGGGCAGCACCCGCGCCTCAATGGAAGCCCAATCACCCCAGACTAGGGTCGCGTCGTCGCGCTCCGCACAAAACGTAGGGCGCAGGCACATGGATAGGGTACGGGCGATAGGCCCGTATTCTTCCAGCGTGTCCAGTAGGTTATCGTCTAGTTTCATGGCTATTCCTCCGCTGCTAGGTCGTATATAGTGCCAGTCATAATAGCGTCGGTGAAAGTCGCACCGTCTATGATAATGCCGTTTAAGTCGGCGTCCGTCAGGTTCGCGTTGGTCAGGTCCGCGTCCGTTAAGTCGGCGTCCCTTAAGTTCGCCCCGCTTAGGTCCGCGTAGCGTAGGTCCGCCTCGAATAAAAACGTGGCGCTTAGGTCCGCGTTGATTAGGGTCGCGGCGCTTAGGTCCACGTCGTGTAACTTTGTACCGCGCAGGAACGCGTTGTTTAATTTGGCCGCGCGCAGGCGGGCGCGGCTTAGGTCGTAGTATGAGAAGTCCAAACCTGAAAGGTTCCTACGTATCAGACATAGGCGCTCCCCGTTCCCCCTCGCAAGCCACAGCGCGTGATCTTCCATTCTGCTCTCTAATTCGTCTTGTAGCATGATATCGTCCATGGCTATTCTCCTTTTGTGTTAAGTATAGTAGCAGTCACTATTGCGCCCTCCTATCAGCGTCACCAACAACCAGCAGGCCGCCGTCGTCGCCGACTATGTAAGAGGCCGCAGTGTCCATTGTTGCCTTGTCCCAATAGCACCCAATTTGATAAACGTCGCTGCAGGGGGCAAGCCCTTGGGTGTTTACCATAAACCAAAACACTAGGGCCGTGATGTAACTAATCTCCATTATCTTTCCTTATCTTTAACGCCCGCTCGATCGCCAGCATTTGCAGCAGCTGGTCCTTGGTTGAACCAACGGTCAGCGTGTCGTCGCCCACGTAGTGCGCGGCAAACCCCTGATATATCTGCACGCCTAGCGCTTCCCCTACGCGCGCCACCGTCAGATTCAGACTAGCGGTCATCCAGCCCTCGTGTCGGTGCTTGTCGTGATGCTCTCTCCAAAGCGCCCTCGTAAAACTCTTGCGGTGTTCTTCGTCGCCGTCTGTGAGAGCCTTTTCGCGGGTTTCTACTATGTGTTTAACCATTGTGTTTTCCTTGTTTTTCCCAATCTGCTATCTGATAGCCTTCCAGCGCGTCCAAGCCTTTGCCTATGCGCGCGTGAAACTCTCTTTCAGGGTATCGCACGCGCCTTATAAGCATGGCGTCGTCAGGGCGAGGTGTCAGCCCCGCCCTAACGTTTTGCTGCGCGCTCTCGCAATCGTTGCCGATAGGTTGTTCCGTCCACCAATCCCCAATCACTCCCAGGGTAAAACTTATCCCTACCGACGCCATGACAAAGAGCATGATGGTAAAAACCAAACAACCAAAGGCCGCTAGGTCGTGCTTAAACTTTTCTGACATTGTTTTACTCCTGTTTGTTGTTCTGTTAATCCGCTCCTGCTTAAGTATTCTTTCTGCGCGTCAGTGAAGCAATCCCATGGAAGCGCGGGTGCGCCGCCCCGTTTTTTGAATTGCGCTATCACGCGAGACACAAGGCGTTGCCTGCCCCTGTGGCTCGGCTCATAAACGTAAACCGCCACCAGGTGCGTTAACGTGGTCGTGCTAAGTATGCGGCCCTGGCGTTGCGCGTTCGGGAACGTATCCTCAAGGCTGGCCCGCAAAGTCTGCATTGCAGGTTGCGCGCACTCGATCCTCTTATCAAAATGCACGTGATGGGGTGGCACGCTACCTCTGCCCGCCGCTTCACGTAGCGCCTCGCGCCAGGTCTGTTCGGCCTCTTTTATCAGGCGGGTAAAAATAGCATGGGGTGTTTGTTTGTCTGTCATGTCCTGTTTCCTGTTGTGTGTTACTCGCTCCCTTTAGGACCTCTGAAAAGGGCCGTCAAGCCCTTTCTTTAATTTTTTCCAGTCCTGCTTTTACGTTTAGCGCGCATTCAATCGCCAGCATCTGCCTTAGCTGGCTCTCATTCGTGCCACTAGTGAGCGTTTTGCGTTCCGACTCAAAGCGCGCGTCCTCAACGTAGTGTTTATTCCAGCCCATGTGCACGGGTGTGCCCAGCAATACCCCAGCGCGGAGGGCCGCTTCCGCCAGCAGGGCGCGCTTTCTCCAGTCAACGGATTCTTCGGTTTGTTTGTCTATCTCGTGTGTCATGCTATCCAAGCCTTTCCTTTTCTTTTCTTTTCATTGCTTCACGCCTTTCCTTGTGGTGATGCGCGATCTTGATTGCCGCCAGCTGATAGTATTGCTGGCGCGTAGTGCCACTGGCTACCTGCACCGGGTGCGGCGCACCTAACCAGCATCCTCGTTTGGTTGAACACACTATCACGTCCTCATCTATCACTAGGCCCACCAGGGCCGCCATGCGCTCAAGGTCTGCCCGCCCTATAGTATACTCACTCATGCTTGTTCCTTTCCTGTTGTGTGTCTAACCTGGGTAGGTCAAAAGGTGCAGCGTTTGGTCCCTGGTAAACCAGGACCCGCTCGCTTTGGTTAATAGACAAGCCGCAACGCGCTCGGCCAGTGCCCTGTATTCGTATTCTCGCGTCGCGCCGTGGTATACGTCGAGAACGTGCAACAAGTCGCTCATGTTCCCCAAGGTCAAAGGCGTGTCGCTTGCGGGCACTCGTACCCTGTTTAGGCATTCCGCCATGACGGTAAGAATCGCGGCGTCCGCTTCCGCTTCGTCGTTGTCTATCTCAGCATAGCGCGGGCTGTTGGCAGAACGCCGTGCCTGATAGTGATTGAAAACCTCTTGCTTTACCGCTACGGCGGCGGCCATCAAATCATGCACGTAGTCGGCCTCCTTTCCTGGGTGCGGCCGCGTGTCTTGGACAAGGGCCCAACTGTCGATCCCTAAAGTGTCTAGCATGGCTTTGGCTCCTTTCCTGTTAGCTGTTAAATGGCCGCTTCAGCATGTAAACACTTTGGGCGTCAGTATACCATTGGTCAGTCTCAAACCATATCAGACCCTCCGCTACGCGCTCCGCTAGTTCGCGTTGTTCTTTGGGTATGTCATCGGTGATCATGTGCGTATGCCTATAGATGTGCAACAGTTCTACAGCCTTTCGATAGCCTATATCTTGCTCCCACGCATCGCCGCAAGCAATGACCTTTTCCAGGCTTCGCATGAAGCACTTCACAACGCGGTCCTCTGCTTCATCTCGTTCGTCACCGCTTGCGTCATGGGCTTCCACGGTTGGCCCCGTTTCCATAAATGCGTCATAGTCCGAATCAATATCGGCAAAGGCTTCCATGCATAGTTCCATGGCCTCCCATAAATAGCCCGCCGCGTCTTCCATTGTGGGTGTTGTGTCTTCCATTATTTCGTGCCACCCTCCCACGTTCAATTCAAAATCAAACATTGTTCTGGTCCTTTCCTGTTGTGTGCCTAGTGTGAGAATATGCTCGCAAGATACGCGTTGACACCCGTGGGGCTTACAAGCCCCCAATGCGCGGCCGCCCGTTTCTTGGCTGCATCTGGTGTTTCAGCGTGGCACTCATAGCGGCCCCTTGTGTTGTGTGTACATAGGAACCGCTTTCGGGTCGCGGCAAACTTATCGCGGCCCGCTTGCGTTATGGCATAATTCACAAAGACCTCCGCTAGGGTAGGGCATTCATCTTCTATGGTGACTAGGCCCTTTCTTGCCGCGCTCTTTAGCGCCGATATATGTCGCGAGTCATAAGGGCCTGTTTTTCCCCTTATATCGTCAAAGGCGGCCCAGCGGTTTCCTGCTGCATCCGTGCCTAGTTCAATCAACGCCTCAAGAACGTTTTGCTCTATAAAATCCCGTGATTCCTGGTCTAGCTTAAACATGATCCTAATTCCTTGTTCCTGTTGTGTAGGCCGCCCCGCATGGGGCGGCCCCGTTGGTTACCTTGCGTGTTTGGTTAGATACGCGTTCCAGATTGCGTTGCCCCATTCTTGGGCGCTAGCCTCGTTTTCGCTCTTGCTCTTGTCGCTTACGGATACGAAAGCGATTTGATCCTCAGGCTTTACGCGCTGGGGGTTTTCTGTTGGTTTTTCGTTGGTCATTGTTCTGGTCCTTGTGTTGTTGTTTGGTTACTGTAGGGCCATTAAAAGGCCCTGTCAAGTGTTTTTATTTAGCCGCTAACTAGTCCGCGCCTTATGCAGCCGCCCCTTGTGTGTTAGGGCGTAAATCCGCTTTAGGGGCCCCCTTTCCGTGGCGTATCGCATGCTAACAATATAGCCTGCATCCTCGAGAGCTATCAAAGCCCGCCTAACAGGAAGTATTGTGCCGCCTGTCCTTAAGACTAGGGCCGGCGTGTCCATAAAAACCCCGGGCGCTTTTGCGTCTTGCGCGTGTAACACGTCAAGGCAATTGGATTCTAATGCTAGTTTTTCATTCGGTGTCATTGGTCTGTTTCCTTGTTTTTGCGGTATTCAGCTAGTTTTTTGTCCAGCTCTTGTATCTCTTTGCAGTCCCCCGAAAACATATCCATCAGACCGTCACCCGTCAGGGCATATCGTTCTTTGAGATTGTTCTCGGGTTCGCGGGCTCGCACTTTAACATAGCCCTGGCCCACCAGCTTTTCCAAAGTGCTTAGAATAGCGGGCGTATCGTTGCTATGAATCGCGTTAAATATATCGCCTAAGGTCAGATAGCGATCTTCTGGCTCGTTCTTGTGGTGTTTCAAGTATAGCGCGCCAAGGCAGTCGTCTGTTATTGATCCGCTGTTGAGGTGTCTCATGGTCCTGTTTCCTTGTGTTGGTGTCCTGTTGCTTTAGGGTCCTAATAGGGGCTGGTCAAGCCCCTATTTTCACTGAAGTTTGAGCCAATCAAGATTTACTTCTTCCGTCAGGTTTGCTGCCACTAAGCGGGCAACCTCGCTTTTGCCTTGCGTGTCGTAAGCGGTAAAAACTTTCAAGATTCTGCGCGCGCTTTGCCGCAACAGTTCTTGGCGATCTTCCACCGATAGCGTTGCCACCAGATGTTCAAAGCCTTCTAAGAGGCGATCCGTAACGCGCATATGGGCGGCCTCTGCTGCGTCAATTATAGCGTTACGGACAAAAGCGGCATTTTCACGGTTAGCCAGTTTTCCCTCTGTTTCCAATTCAATCATTGCATCCGCTTTCGTGCATAAGCCTAGCATCCAGCGCATGTAGGCTTTAGCGCCTTCCATGCCGGGCTCTATATCGGGATCATAGTCCCATCCATCGATAACTGACTCAAAGTCAAACATAGTTCCAAATCCTTGTGTTGTTGTGTGATGAAGCGCGGGGGCATAACGCCCCCGCGCTCTTGTTAAATGGCGGTCTGTAGCAGCCGCGCAGTCTGGCTATGGTCAAACCAACCATCAGTCTCGGGGCTCATCACCAGGGAGCAGTATACCCGCGCGGCCAGTTCCTGTTGCCTTTGGGTAGGCTCGCCGCCTGGTCCATCTTTCGCTTCCCACTCGTAAGCCTCCAGCAAACGCCGTGCAGACCGTTCATCTATAGCGCGGTCAGGGTGTTTGCCCGTGGCAACGACTTTGTTGAGACTTGCCAAGAGGCAATCTATGACGTGGCAATAGGCCTCTTGCGCTTCATCCGCGATTTGATTCTCCATAACGTCAAATTCTACGGGGTCCATGTTTGTGCGGTCATACTCAACCTCTAGTTCTATCTCCAGAGACGCGTCACCGCAAAGCCGCAAGACGTCCGAGAGCCAGGGAAAAGCTTCCCCGCGTGTGGGTGTTGCTGCCATTGTTTCCGTCCAGCCGGGCACTTGTAAAGCAAAATCAAACATAACCTAATTCCTTATTTTGTTTAGGGTATGACCCGCTTAGGGCCATGAAAAGGGCCTGTCAATAGTTTTCTCGGGCTTATTTACACGTTTTTTGTTTGGCCTGTTTTGGGGCATATCTGCACGGAATTAGGTTTCTCGTGCAAATGCGCACGTTTTTTGGTTTGGCCTGTTTTGGGGCATATCTGCACGGAATTGGGTTTTCCGTGCGCTCATGCCCGTCTTTTCTGGAAAACTGTGAAATTGCTACACACTTTTTTGACTGCTACACACTTTTTTCACAGTTCTAAAGCCACGACTGGCTTACGATTAGGGCATGATCTGTGAATCTGTGTAGTTATTTCCTAAATTGCATAGGAAATACACAGTTTTTTTATTGCCTAAATGGGTAATTTTATTACCTTATATATGTTCTCTTTTTGTTCATGTTATATATATATGCTCCCACCCAAAAAAACTACACAGATTCACAGATTAGGGTCGAAACCCTTGCCCAGCTTGGCTTTAGAACTGTGAAAAAACTGTGTAGTAGGCGAAAAACTGTGTAGTAAATTCACAGTTTCGAAAACTTTTCGGGCGCATACGCCCGAAAAAAGCATTTTCGGGCGTATACGCCCGAAAAAAAACTATTGACATGCCCAAAATATGGCCCTATCACCGAAACACACTAACAAAATAAGGATTTAGGCTATGACAGACAGAACAACAGTAAGACATCTGGAAAATGTCGCGGGCGCTATAAATGAAATGCTGAGCGCGCGCGGGTGCACGCAACGTGTCGTTCTCGAGTATAACGGGATCGCCTTGCAACGTGCCGGCGAGTCAGGGGTCAGCATGGTTGGCTATGGAACGAAAGGCGAGCAACATAGAATGCTTAGTGCCGCCCGCGATATATTGGAAGCAAGCTGCAGGTAACCGGGATTTGTTAACAATTCGTGATCATAAAACACTTTACAGGGCCATATGACAGCCCTAAGCGTAAAGTGTAAACTACACAAGGAAACAAGAAAATGGAATCAACAATTCAGAAAATGATCAAGGAAGCGACAAGAGTCGGAGATATGATCGGCGGCAAATTGGTCCCTGATGAAAATGGGACTGGCTATCAGATACGCAAAGCCAACGGCGGTCACCTATGGACCGATGACATTGTGACATGGGGAAGCGAAAGCGAACAGCTAAGACAGCTCACCGCCATAAAGCAAGCGCTTCATTCTTACGAGATCGCAAACTCTCTGAAAGCATGGGCTGCGATGAACAAAGATGACGCGTTGCGAAATCGAGAGGCAGCCGTCGCACAGCGAGAGGCAGCCGTCGCACGGCGAGAGCGCGCGGCCGCCTAGGCCCCTTCCCACACACGTGCAAGGCCTCCTCCCGGGCCTTGCATGCCACCCAGCGCCACCGCCGCCGCCCCCGCGCGGTGTCGCCGCCGCCACACTTAAGATTTGCCGCGCGCAGCGTGGCTCCGCCTAGGGGGGTCTGGGGGCATGCCCCTAGTTCTTTTTATACGGGGGGTCCCCCTCGTCTCGGTAAAACCCAAAAAATCTGAGCGAAAAAATTGGGGTGTTTTTACCCGCCCCCAAAAAATATGCGCAGAAAAAATTGAAATAATTTTACCCGCCCCCCAAAAAATACACGCACAAAAAACTGGATTATTTTTACCCGTGCGCTACAACCCCAAAAATGAACTACGCAAAACCGGTGCAGACCGGCACGAAAAACTATGATGTAAACTTGGATTGGCTGCGCATCAAACATGGAATGGATGCGTGGAGGTCTCTGGCGAAACAGGAAAACCAAAGACCTCCGCCGCACTACGTAGTGTTAGCCCCCGATAAGTCAAGATTTTATGTGAGGGATTGCACGAAGGATGACCCTAGTGTAAACCGCCCTGATGCCCACCCGTATAGCTACACGTGATGAAGAGATGCTCAGGCCCCGTGAGGCCAAGTTCGTCGCTGCATATTTAGAGAGTTTGAACCCCGAACAGGCCGCGAAAGAAGCGGGGTACGCAGGCGGGGGTCTAGCACTGACCCGCCGCCCCCGCATAAGACGTGCGCTAAAGACCCGAATGGATCGTGCGCTCAAGGGCCGTGAGGTAACGACCGAACGCATAATTGATGAGTACGCCAAAATTGCGTTCGCCAATATCGACGATTTTGTCGACGAAGACTACCAGACACGAACAAAGCCGGGCCGTAGAGCCATGGCCGCAGTGCAGTCGGTAAAAACAACCTACGCCAAAGACAAAGACGGCTTCGACACGGGGGTGAAGTCGAACGAGATACGCATGTATAGCAAGCTAGACGCCTTGAACGGGTTGGCCCGTGTCTACGGTATGTTCCGCGATAAACTGGAAGTGGACGTCGATTTAGGTGGCAGGTTAGAGCGGGCTTTCGAGAAGCTGGAAACCATCGAAGCAGACGCGCGGGAGGTACAAGATGAAAACCCTACTCGATGAGAGAGTGATAAAGCTTGCGGCTACGTGCCGTTACGACCCGTGGAAGTGGATGGACCTGGCATGGGAATGGGGCAAAGGCCCGCTCGCAGGTGTAGCGAAGCCGCGCAAGTGGCAGGATGATATAAATGACACCATAGCCGTACATCTGGAAAACCCTGAAACACGTTTCCAGCCTTTGCAAATCGCCGTCGCCTCAGGCCACGGGATAGGTAAATCGGCCGAGATGGGTATGTTGGCTAACTGGGCTATGTCCTGCTACAGTAACGCACGGGTGGTCATAACCGCGAACACCATGGGGCAGCTGCGCACCAAAACCGCGCCTGAGGTTGGCAAGTGGTTTGAGCGGTCGATAACCAAAGACTGGTTCGATATGCAGACCGAGGTCATAAAGGTCAATACGACATGGCGGACAGACTTTGTGTCCTGGTCAGCGCACAACACGGAAGCCTTTGCGGGGCTGCACAACAAAAACTCGATAATCCTCATCCTGTTTGACGAAGCGTCCAAGATAGACGACGAAGTCTGGGAGGTGGCTGAGGGCGCGCTGACGGATGAAGACACGGTCATCATCTGGGTGGCGTTTGGTAACCCCACCCAAAACTCAGGGCGTTTTCGTGAGTGCTTTAGGCGCTACCGCACGACCTGGAAAACCCGTCACATAGATAGTCGCACCGTCGAGGGTATTAACACACAGCACTTGAACAACATGGTCGAAAACTATGGTGAAGATAGTGACATAATCAAAGTCAGGGTGCGCGGCCAGTTCCCTTCAACGTCAATGATGCAGTGGATCAGTACGGATGACGCAGACGCCGCACAGAAACGACACCTGCGCCCCGACCAATACAATTTTGCGCCTGTCATACTGGGCGTCGATCCTGCTTGGACCGGTGAGGACTCGTTCGAAGTGTTCCTGCGCCAGGGACTGTACTCGAGACACCTGCTATCGGTCCCGTATAACGACAACGACGTCGATATGGCGCGCAAGATTGCGTACTTAGAGAAAGAACACAACGCTGCAGCGGTGTTCATAGACTTCGGTTACGGCACCGGGATCAAGTCGGTAGGCGATAGCTGGGGGCGTTCGTGGGAGCTGGTGAACTTCGCAGGCAAATCGGTCCGCGATGACTGCATAAACAAGCGCGCAGAGATTTGGTGGTCCCTGCGCGATTGGCTAAAGAAGGGCGGGGCCATAGACCCGAAAGATAGTGTTCTGTACCAAGATTTGATAGGCCCAGAGACTGTGTCACGCGCAGACGGCGCGTATCAGTTGGAGAGCAAAAAGGATATGAAGTCTCGTGGAATGCCCAGCCCCAACCGTGCTGACGCATTAGCTTTGACATTTGCTTCGCCTGTGGTAAGTCACACCGAACAGGAGCGCGAAAAACACGCGCCTCAAGACTTTGCCGACGTTAAATACAATCCAATAGAATATGGGAGCAAAAATGGCTACTGTGCTTACTGACGTAAAAAGAACTGCCGCCGACAAAAAGAAGGAGGACGCACCATACGAAGAGAGCGACTATCCGTATGGCCTCGAACTGACGCTGGATACTCCGACCGTTGACAAGCTCGGGTTGGGGGCTGTGGAAGTGTCTCAAGAGGTGCGCGTCAATGCCAAAGCGTTTGTGTCGTCGTATAGGTCCGACCAGCGCAACGGTAAGGACGAACGCCGAGTGAGTCTACAGATAACCGAATTGGCAGTTATGCAGAGCGGGGACGACGCGGACGCTGCCAAAACCATGTACGAGGAATAAGATATGTGCGATTTACCAACCTTTTCGGCGGCCCTATCCGTGTTGCAATTCGGCCAGGGGGGCCCCAGCGCACCGTTTGAGGCGGAAGAGCCGCTGCCAGAGAAACCGCAGGAGGCAAAAGCGCCTAACCGTAACGCCACGCTCGACGCGCAACAGCGCGCGCGGGCCTCCCGTGGGCGAGCAACGCAAACAATTTTAGCCAAAAACGTAGGCGCCGCCGATAGGGCGGGGCGGCGCACCCTGCTTGGCGGAAAGGCCAACCCAAAAATGATGGGTATAACAGGACAGTACGCCGCGTCCAACGTACTGAATCAAAGCCCCATGACGCAAGGCCAGGACGTGCTGCGCACGACGCTGGGGGGAGGTTCCTAAGTGGCTGAGTCGCAACGCGATAAGCACCGACGGCGTTTACAGCGGCTGCGGGATACCCGTATGCCGTGGGAGGATACGTGGCGTGAACTGGACCAGTTCCTTACGCCAGGATACTTGCGTTTCAGCGATACCCTGACGCATAATGACCGGGGGGACGTCCGCCGATTGAACATAATCGACACAGCAGGGCAGGAGGCGCACCGTGTGTTTAGCTCGGGGCTGCAATCGGGCGTAACGTCTCAGGCTCGCCCATGGATGCGCTTGGTGACGTCCAGTAAGGGGCTGCGTGAAGTAAACGACGTTAAAATATATCTTGACCAAACGACGCAGCGGATGCGCGAGGTTATGAGCAAGTCTAACTTCTATGATACGTTTCACACAAAGTACGGCGCGCTGGGGAGTATCGGCACCGCCGTGAGCTACATAAGCCCCGACCCTAAATACATAGTGCGCAATAACTACGTCATGGCGGGACAATACTGGATTGCCACGAACGCGATAGGGTTTATAGATACGCTGTATCACATTATCCCTATGACGACCCAGCAAATTATCGGGGCGTTCCAGCGCCCCGGCGATAACGTCCCCAGAGTGGTCCGTGAGGCGTACGATCGGGGGGACCGCGACCAGGCGTTCAATGTTTACCACGCTATGGAGCCACGAACGCACCGCGATAAAGACAGCAGCGCGAAGCGTGACATGCCGTATCTATCTAACTACTGGATGGACGAAGAAGACGGTCACGACACATTGCTGCGCGAAAGTGGCAGCGCGATAAACCGCATTATCGGGTCGCGATGGAATGTTATAGGGGACGACCCATACGGGTACTCGCTAGGCATGAATGTCCTGGCGGACGTGAAGCAGCTACAGCACATCCAGACTCGCAAACTGGAAATCTTGGATAAGACAACGCAACCGCCAATGATTGCCCCCACGTCACTGCGGGGGAAACGTAGTTCGCTCTTGCCAGGCGCGATCACCTACAGCGACGACGCGCACCAGCGCGGCGGCTTCCGCCCGGCCCTCGACTTGAGCAACTATAACCTGGGGCCGCTGACGGCAGAGATCAGGGATACGCAAGAGCGTATTAGCACTATGTTCTATAGAGACCTCTTCCTCGCCGTCACTAGTATGCCAGGCGTCCAGCCGCGCAACCAGTTCGAGATAGCAGGGCGTAAGGAAGAGCAGATGCTACAGCTAGGCCCCGCGCTGGACCGCCTACACACAGAAGAGCTTGAGCCCACCATTGCAGCGATTTATCACTACATGGGTGAGGCGGGGATATTGCCACCTTTACCGCAGGAACTTGAGGCAAGCCCGGGGGAGCTGACCGTCGAGTATGTTTCCACAATGGCGCAGGCGCAACGTGCGGTTGGCGTCGGGGCTATTGAGCGGACCGCAGGGTTTGTTGGAAACCTTGCTGCGACTAACCCTGAGGCGCTGGATAAGTTTAACGCTGACCAGGCAGTTGATGAATACGCAGACCGAGTGGGGTTATCTGCCGCTATTGTCCGGTCGGATGAAGAGGTGGCCGCGATCCGTGAGCAGCGAGCGCAGGCCCAGGCCCAGGCTGAGGCGGCGCAGAATGCGGCGACTGTAGCGCCTGCGCTTAACCAAGCCGCGCAAGGCGCTAAAGTACTATCTGAGATAGGAGCGGGACAGCCTGGTGATCCGAGCCGGTTACTCGATCAAGTGGGAATTGGGAGGTAGTTATGCCGTATGATAACCAGATAGACCTCGGCAATCCTTTTGGGCTGCCTGAGTTTGACGATGAACAAGATGATATGATGAGCAGCGCCTTAGCGCGTGTTATGAAGACACCCGAAGGGCGCAGTGTGATTTATATGATACTAGAGGAGACAGGCCTGTACAACGCGACGTTTGCAGGCAATTCGATGGACATCTATATGAACGGCAAACGGGGCGTAGGTTTATGGCTTCTCGCCGCGATGGACGATATAGACCCCACGTGTTACCCCCGAATGTTGCTGGACGTCACGAAACGCGGGCTAGAGCAACGCAACAGCCATAAAGGAACAAAATAATGGATATAGTTACTAAAGCACCAGACACTGAAACTGGTGCAGCCGCCCCCGCAACACCACCCGCAGCCGCGAGTGGGGGGGAAACTGTGGACCCTAAGCGGGATTTGGACGACCCAGGAAAAGATTTGTACCCTGACCCCAAACCAGCGGGCGAAACAGACCCTGCGAAAGCCGAAGAGGCCGGAGAGGCCAA
>JAAHTH010000297.1_pt1 | contig 47036 bp, 46 predicted proteins | sample 6116091 | NCBI WGS metagenome assembly JAAHTH01 (sample SAMN13939990, study PRJNA603662) | sponge metagenome | isolation source: marine sponge | host: Mycale hentscheli | place: New Zealand | collected 2006 | reverse complement strand
GATGTATTAACTTGGTTAAAAACATATTTAAAATCAAATATTATTTAATTCAAATGAACAAGCAAATCAACGATCATAGAACGCGTGTAGAAAGTTTAAATCATTTGATCAACTTGACGCAGAACTTGACGAATGGGTTGATACTATGATTAAAAAATCTAGATATGCACGTGGGATATAATCATTGGTGAAAGAAACCCGTTGTTGAATTAGTAAAATGAAAAATGAAATATAATTAAAAAGCATCCGATTGGATGCTTTTTTTTGTGTAAACTGTGTCATTTGTATGTGAAGACTATATTTATAAAAAAGGATATTTTAAATATGAATGTGAATTTTAAAAAACTAATAGACGAATGTATTTCAGAATGTATCGATGAGTTGAAAATGGAATCTAACGATAATAATTCTTTATCTGGTATACATATACAGTCGATTGATGATTTTTATGCAGATGAAATTAAATCTGAGTTGAACGAAAATGAAGAAGATGCAATTAAAAATATTGATACAGATAAATATAGGGACTTATTGGGATCACAATTTAAAGAATTTAGTGATGAAGAGTTAATTTCATATTTAAAAAGACAATTTATAAAGCGACAGTCAGCTTTAAAAATTCCGGATACCCAAAAGTTGACTCCACAAGCAAAAGAATTATCCAAAGAATTACGTAAAGATGTGGAATTTCAAAGACAAATTAAGACCGATAAATATAAATATCCTTACATACACCCAAGCACTGCTGTAAAAATAACAAATAAAGATGGTAAAGAATATGATCTTGAAAAATTAAAATCTGTAATAACTCAACGACCCGCTAAGATTTTAAAACAGAATAAAAAAATACAAAAGAGTGGCGGGAAATCGTATATATATTATAATATTGGGCTACCCGCATTAAAAGGATTGGCTGTTAACGAAAAAAATGGAAAAATTGTAGTTGTAGATACGTGTCCAGGTGCTGGACAATGCAAAGTATACTGTTACGCTAAAAAGGGAGGGTATGTTCAATATGAGAATGCTCCAATTGCATCTACAAGATTATTAAATTTTTTAATCAATGATCCAACTGGATTTTCAAATATGCTTGCAAAAGAGTTATCAGTTGCACAAGAAAAAGCTAACAAAAAAGGTGCAAATGTAGTTGTGAGATGGCATGATAGTGGCGATATGTTTTCATCTGATTATACAAATTTAGCATATGATATAGCAAACGAGTTCCCAAATATTAAATTCTATGCGTATACAAAGTTAGCAAATGTATCGGGTGGAAATAAGCCGGATAATTTTTTGATGAATTTTAGTGCAGGGGCGAAGGAAGATGAAGAAAGACAAGTTGATTTATCAAAGGATAAACACAGCACAGTTGTTCCTAAACAAATGTTTGATGATTTAATTGTCAAGGATGAAAAAGGTAAGCCAGTGCGAGTTGATAAAAAGATTCAATTTGAACCCGAAAATTTGGATATGTTTAAGAAGAAGTTATCTATGAAATATAACGTACCTGTTGAAAGCATATTAACATATGATGAGATGAAAAACACACCAGAATCAGATGAAGTTGGGAAATATAATGTGATTGTCCGACCAGGTGATGGAGATGAAAGTGCAAATAGAAAAGATGTTCGAGGAACATATTTACTAATACATTAAAATTATGAACAAAGAAAATTTATTTAAATTGGTAAAAGAATGTGTAAATGAAGTTTTGCACGAATCGAGTGGATATTATGATGATAAAGTTATAAAATTTATCGGACCAGATTTTAAATTGCATGGTTTATATATTGACAAAGATCGTGGTGACATTGAACTTGAATTTACTTATAACAAAACTGGAGATACATATTCTATAAGTTATAATCATTTTAATAATAAAATGGATGTAGGTGTATCAATGGAAGATGATAAAAATTACAAGACTATTTCTTCAGATGAATTTCGTAAAAGTGATTATCATGATCCAGTATATACTGCACTCGAACTTGAGCTTGATAATTTAAGTAGGTTTGTTAATGAAGAGCCAGATGATCCAGATTATGAAGATGACGAACGTCTTGGTCGTATGAGTTACGATAACGATCAAGCGAATTAAATATAATGATAAAGTTAAAAGATTTATTAAATGAAACAAAATCTATATACGATTATTTGATCATCCCACCAACAGGAAAGTCTCAAGAGAAAATTGTAAAATCAATTTCAAATCTTAAATCTAAAAAAGATGAAGTATATAGAGGAGTATCATATGAAGAATATAAGGCTCTGTTAAAGAATACAAAGATAACTTCACTGGGTAAAGGAAATACTCGTAAGGGGATTGTTGGTAGTTATGTGACATCAGATATACAATTAGCAGGTAGATTTGCATTTACAGAATATAAAGATTCAGGAATTGCGTATATATTTGTTATTGATCGAAATAAATTACCAGATTTAAATCCAGCAGATATCGGGAATTATTGGACATCTGAAATACCATTGAGCGCAATAAAAATAGTTTATAATATAAAAGATTTTGAATGAGGTTTGAATGATAATACTAACAGATTTATAGGATATGCAATAAATGATTTATTGAACCATAACGTAAGTATTACATTAAGAAGTAAGAAATATCTAAGAGATATTACAGATGGTTGGTTTTCGAGTGATAAGAAATTAAAGTTTGTGTGTAATTTGGGAGACTGTAAAGACTTGAGGATTTCAATATTTTTACATGAATATAGTCATTTCATACAATGGAAAACTAAAAGTCATTATTGGATAGGTGAAGAATATAACAACGCATATCAAGAGTATTTTGAATTTAAAGGTATAGAAAACCAATTGAAGTATCAGCATTTAATACAAGAAGTTGAACAAGATTGTGATAAAATTGCGGTAAACTTGATAAAAAAACACATGTTGGATATTGATATTGATCAGTATATTAGAGAAAGTAATTGGTATATTTGGATGTATAATATTGTAAGTGAATTGAATAAATGGCCAAATATGAGATATATAAATATGCAAGAAATGTGCAATATATGTCCAAAGAAATTCATTGAAAAATCAAGATATAACAGATTACCTGCCAAATTTTTACATCAAATTGATAAAACACTTTTGATAAAAAGTAAAAATTAACTTTACTTATTGTTTGAAAAAAGCTATATATATACTATCAATTGGGTAGTCCCAGTTGGTATAACAAAAACTAAACAGAAAGGTAAAAGATTAATGAATAAATTATTGAGTGTTGCAATTGCGTTAATTGCAATTTCTAATTTTAATGGACAAGCAGATGAATCCAGTGTGAGTGTCACTACTGGATATACATCAGAATATCTAGTTAACGGTGTAGCAAGGAGTGGTGGGAGTGCATTCGTAGGAGTGAATGCCGAAAAATCAACAAAATATGTTGATATCGGTGTAAATGGGAAATTATTGCCTGATTCTAAATATGATCAATCACATTGGGGTCTTACACTTGGTAAAGATTTAATTGCTGCTGATGATGCAGCTTTGAACTTGACTGGTGGAGTTACCCGTCATCAAAGCGGTGTGGTGGGTATTCCAAATTCCACTGAATTTGATTTGCAATTAACACTTGATAACAAATATATTGTACCATATGTTAGAGGAACTCACGATATTGATCTTGAGCAATCTGGTATATTCGGAGGATTGTATCGTATTCAAGAGCTGCCATTGGGTGCGGTGATTGTTCCTTCCGTGGAATATGGCAAATTAGATGATTATGAGTCAATTGCAGCTAAAGTGGCACTTTCACGTCCATTTGGTATTGTAGTTCCATTTGTAGAAGTTGCATGGATTGATAACCAATTTGATGTAGCAAATTATAATTTTGCGACACAACAACTTGACGGAGATATCAATGTTACAGTTGGCGTTAATGTTAATTTTTAATTTGATAAATTTAATATAACACAATCCCTTACATGTAACCTTAAAAATTACGTGTAAGGGATTTTCGTGTTGACACACTGCTGTGTGATATATAAGATTTGTTTTAAGTTCATATAGAAAAGTTTCTTTTTCAAAGAAAAAATAAGTATTATGCCAAATCAATTAAATTTAGACGAAACATATTTGAAGATGGCTTTAACATGGGCAGATAATATGTCTAAAGCACGGCGATTGAAAGTTGGGTGCATTATAGTAAATAAAGGACAAATTATTTCAGATGGCTTTAATGGAACGCCATCTGGATTTGATAATAATTGTGAGGATGAAAATACATTGCCAACGGGTGTTTTTAATTTGGTAACAAAACCGGAAGTTCTACATGCAGAAAGTAATGCATTGATGAAATTATGCAAGTCTACCAACAGTAGTTTAGGTAGCACATTATATTTAACTCACAGTCCATGTTTTGACTGTAGTAAATTGATTTTACAATCTGGGATTGTTCGAGTGGTATATATTACTAAATATAGAACGGACGAAGGTATAAATTTTTTAAAAAAAGCTGGTATAGTGGTAGATAAAATTGATATATGATGGAACAATATAAAAAATCCGGAGTTGATGTTGTAAAGACCGATAAATTAGTAAGTGACATCTCTGGGTATGTAAAAGGAATTGGTGGATTTGGAGGGCTGCATGAATTTGGAAATCATTATTTAGTGGGATCCACAGATGGAGTAGGGACAAAAATATTGTTAGCAAAGCGGTACAATAAACTGGAAGGAATTGGAATTGATTGTGTAGCTATGTGTGTAAACGATGTTATATGCACAGGTGCAGACCCTATGTTTTTTCTTGATTATTATGCATCATCCAAAATAAATGAATCGGATTATAAAACTATAATATCATCAATTAAAACTGGATGTGATATTTCAAACATGCCATTGATTGGTGGAGAAACTGCAGAGTTACCCGATATGATCAGCGGGAATCATTTTGACATTGCAGGATTTTGTCTTGGAAAAGTTAAAAAGAAGCATTTAATAAACAATTATCATTCCAAAATCAAAAGTGGAGATTTGGTGATGGGATTTCAGAGTAACGGGTTTCATAGTAATGGATTTTCGTTGGTTAGAAAAATATTTGATCCAAAAAAACATGAAAAATATATTGACGAAATCCTAATGCCAACTAAAATATATGTAGATACCATTTTACATTTATTAAAAAAAATAAAAGTAAAGGGGATTGCGAATATCACGGGTGGTGGACTTTCAAATGTAAATAGAATTTTACCAAAAGGATTAAATGTAGATTGGAATATAAAAATGCCAAAACCATTAATTTTTGATATCTTTAAAAAAGATGGAAATCTAACAGAATCGGAAATGAATTTTGTGTTTAATAATGGACTCGGTATGTGTATCGTTATAGATGAAAATGAATTAAAATCTGCGATGAAATACTCAAAAGAAGAAATATTTAAAGTTGGGAAAATTATTTGAACATATTTATAAATTATGAGTACAGAATTTACATGGAAAGTTAGTCAGATGGAATCATATCCTTCAAAATATAATGAATATGATGTAGTTTTTAAAGTAGATTGGATATGTAATGCTGTTAGAGTGATTACCGAAAATATTTCTGGATCAGATGTTTCACGGACATATAGAGCATCAAATTCAGGAAGACAAAAAGTTTCTTATATATCTGGATCTTCATTTACATCATATAATGAATTAACTAACGAACAAGTTTTAGGGTGGGTATTTGAAAATATGAATATTCATGGTGAGAGTTCTGCAAAAGATGCGGTAGAAAATCAATTGGAAAAGGTAATTGATTATCAAATCAATCCCCCGACTGAAAAATTGCCGTTACCTTGGATGTAAAAATAAAATATAATTCTCTGAATATTTTTGGGGTGAGAGGAAATATTTCATGTCGTAGAGATTATATAATGTATATATATATATAGATGAGTGTAGAATTTGAATGGAAAATTGTATCGATGGAATCTTATAAAACATTGCACGGTAAATCCGATGTAATTTTTAAAGTTAGGTGGAATTGTGAGGCAACAGAAACTATAGATAATCATACGTACAGGCAAAGTTTTAATAGTTCACAACGTATTGCTTATGTGGAGGGTGATTTTACAAATTTTTCTGAATTAACTGAGTCGCAAGTTCTTGAATGGGTGTTTTCGAATTTAAAAATTCCTAAAGAATCAAATCCAAAAGAATCGATAGAAAATCAGTTACGGGAAAAAATCAAAGAGAAATATAAACCTACATCGACTAACTCTTTGCAGTTGCCGTGGTAATATAAATATAGTTCTTTGAAAATTTTTGGGCGTGTTATTGGTTTCGACAGAGAATATGAAACATGTTTAGTATGTAGAGGATATAGTTGGCCTCTTAAAAAAACTATAAAAACATTAATTGCTGAAGAAGTAATTGAAAGCTATGATTTCTCATACGACGAAGTCAGCGCATTAGCAGCTTAAATAAAAGTTGCCAATAATTAAAATGATATCTGATAGTTTTAGTTATTGATTATTTATCAGATAAATTTAATGTGGTTTGATTCTTCATATTAAATTTTATTAATGAATCTTGTTGATATAAATGTTTGTCATTTATCATTATATCACGAATTTAAAAAATGACTAAACATATAGAATGATATGTGGTAAGATTCTCTGGACACGAGTTCGACTCAACGGGTCGCCTTGCTGGTGACAGTAAGTGAAAAAAGTGTGCTCATACGGCGAAGGCTAAGGTTTAATACTATGCTAACACCGTCCGGTTAGAAGTGAATGATAAATTTCGAAGCTGGCTAGAGACTTAACGTAAGCTGTGATGCCCAAGTTGGATAGGTTTAATTAAACCTATAAACGCACACCATCTTGTATCAAGATGAAGGAATAGTCCAGTCCTTAATGAAAATTAAGGGTAAACTGCTCGTCACGTCCACCAATTAAAAAGTCAACATGTAACAATGTTGACTTTTTTTTTAGTTTTTTTTGAAATATCAAGTATCTCTTTTACAAATAATATCATATCCTTTTTTGGAAAATTATTTTTTGCTAAATTAATTGCAGAACATACAAATTCAACATTTCCTTCAATATATCCTTTCGAAGAATCAATTCTATCTAAACTTGCTTTTTTTAATGACTTGGTTTTATTATATTTAGATGTACTTTCTGGCAATATCATTTTTATATTAGTATACGGACATATTCCTCTTTGAAATTCCCATATTTCTTTTAAATATTTTACATCAATATTACAGCCATGCTTTTTGATGGAATTTCGTCCTTGATTGATGAATGATTTGAATGGTGAAAATTCATCTTTTTGATTATTTGCATATCCTTTTAAATTCGGATATTTTTTATATTGACGTTTCCAAAAATCAGATGACATTGTAGAATTTCTATATTTGCTCACACATGATCTAGAACAATAATTCCCCACGTTTCGTTTTTTAGATCTTGAGATTTCTTTATTTTCTTTCAAAAAATGTTTATTGCACCAGTTGCATTTCACCATTGTTTTTGCCATATTCATATATATGATGGTAGCTGCAAAAAATACATCTTATAAAATGAAGATATTGGTTGACATGAATTTTAAATGTGATACATTGGACATGTAGTAGTTAATTATTATCATCGATGATAATTTATACATGTTAAATATAAACTAAATATTAATTAAATATATGACAAAAGCAGAAGGCGAACAAAAGGTATATGAACTTACCGAAAAATTGATATTCACAAAACGAGACATGAAGGATGTTGTTGCAGGATATCGAGAAACTATCAAGGATATTGAATCAGAAATCAAATCTATTGTAGAAGATGTAAAAGCACAACAACCTCAACAATAATTAATATTATGGCAAAAAAATCTGCAAATAAAATCAAACCTATATTAAATACAAAAAAACCTAGAAAAGGAATTCATTCAAAAAATAAATCTTCTAGTAATAAAGCTTCAAAATTATACAAAAAGGTTTATAGGCGACAAGGAAGGTGAGCGAATTACATCGCAAAATTTTTATTTATATTCTGTGTAGTAATTCAAGCCCTCATATCATTCAGTTGATATTCAAGATGTCATTACTAACAGTATATTCTTAAATAACAATAAAATCTCCAGAATTTGTGCAATTTTGGTAGAGTTTGCGCAATTCTGGAGATTTTTTATTTAAAATGAAATATAAATTCAAAAAATAATATATTTTTAATATCGTATCTTATATTTATACAATATGAAAATCACAGCGGTGTCATTGTTGGAAATGAATGAAAATTATGTACAGGCAGCGTGGAGTTTGCCAAATACAGATGTTCAAGCGATTGCAATTTATAGAAAGCCAATATCCAATTCTAATAAATTTTATATTGAATGTGTAAGTGGGCCGTGGAGTGTAGTCGAAAATGGTGAATTAAAACGTGACACATCGATTTATCAAGAAGAATATTCTGCGATTCTGTTTGCTGCGATGGATTTATTCGCGGCCATAAATAAAGATCTAGATTCTGCCAAATCCGAGTGGACGGGTGTCTTATATGATCTATAAGCATACCGATACTTCTAATATCATTTACTGATAAAAAAATTGTTTTTTTTAATACGGATATGTATATATTTCGTAATAACATAAAAACATCTGATGAATAGTAAACTTACTAAGCGTGAAATTAAGTATTTATTAATAATACAACTCATCATTACATTTGAAGTATTTATTGTTATTTATTTTACAAAATAAAGCATTATTTAATTTTTTTCAAAAATGTTCTATATGTATATTTATGAAAAGTCCATGTACAAACAATTGTAAAATTATAGACAATATATGTGTAGGATGTAAAAGAAGCCTTACAGAAATATTTAACTGGGCAAAATATACAGATGAAGAAAGATTTGATATAATTGATCGGGTTAATAAACCCATTTCTGAAACGAATTAATATGAAATCATTGAAAGAAATTTTACGCGAGGTATATCAAGGAACCTCCATGTCAAAAATGACATCGATTAGTGGAAACGTTGTTAAATTCATACAAGAATTATCAGATGCGGGTAAATTTTATGGTAATGTTATAGATTATGGTTGTGGCAAGTCTGCACGTAACGCAAATTATATACGATCAACGACTCCAGACGTAAATGTATATGCATATGATCCATACTGGGGAAATGCAGCTGCCGATCCTTTGACAAGTATATCAAATATATTACCAAATAAAAAATTTGATGTTGGATTTACATCATATGTATTAAATGTAGTTACAGTTTCAGAAGAGTCTTCAATTCTTAATTGGTTTGATTCGCACTGCAATAATAAGTACCATATTGTTAGAAATTTAGATGTTAATGAAATGATTAGAAAATCATTGACACGTGGTGATAAAATTGTTACTGATTTTTTTCTAAATGTATATGGTAATGACATTGACGGGAAAGATGAATTTGGTGGAACTTTAGAAAACATCGATCGTATAAAAAATAAAGATGAAGGTTGGGATGTTGTAATAAATAATTTTGCTAGATACGGTACTAAAACATCTAAAGGTTTTCAAAGAGTGCCGTATTTAGAAGAATATGGATACGCATTATTAAAATCTACATCTGGATATAAAGTTTATTATAAAACATAATCTGAATATATGCATACAGACGATTTCGTTTACATTTTTGATATAGATGGTACTTTAACTCCTGCTAGAAAAAGGATGGACAATGAGTTTGAATCATTTTTTAAAAAATGGATTGAAACCCATGAAACATATTTAGTTACAGGAAGTGATTTTGAAAAATCAAAAGAACAAATTTCATTAGATGTTTTAAGAAAATGTGACGGAATTTTTTGTTGTATGGGCAATTGGTTCGCAAAAAATGGCACATGTATTTATGTTAACGATTTTAATTTACCAAATGAAGCCATACATTTTCTAAAAAACTGTGTACGAAATTCAGAATATCCCAGTGAAGATATGGGGGATTTACATATAGAATATCGTACAGGTATGGTAAATTTTAGTGTTGTTGGTAGAAATATAACACACGAACAACGAACTAAATATTATGAATGGGACCGTATTCATAATGAACGGAAAAAAATTGCAAATGAATTTAATAATTTGTTCATGATAAGTGGAATAGAAGCTAATATCGGTGGTCAAATATCAATTGATATACAAAAAATAGGATTTGACAAATCTCAAATTTTAAATCATATAGATACTAGTAGACGTAAAACTGTATTTTTCGGTGATAAATGTAAACCTGGTGAAATTGACTATCCAATATATAACTTGTGTGATATAAAATATGAAGTATCTGATTGGATTGAATGTTTTAACATTATTAAAAATATATAAAAATGGCAAAAGTTATAATTACGAGTGGATATTTTGATCCATTACATGTAGGGCACATTGAGCTTTTACAGAAGTCTAAAGAATTGGGTGATAGATTGTATGTTATTGTGAATAACAATCAACAAGCAATTATTAAAAAAGGAAAAGTATTTATGGATGAAAAAGATAGAGTTACCATTATAGAAAATTTATCAATGGTGACCAATGTATTTTTATCAATTGATATAGACGCGACTGTATGTAAAAGTATAGAAGAAATTATATATGAAGGTACATCATCGGATGATGAAATATTTTTTGCAAAGGGTGGAGATAGGTTTATTGGGGAAATTCCAGAATCGAAAATCTGTAAAAAATATGGTGTTAAGATGGTAGATGGATTAGGTGAAAAAATTAGAAGTAGTCGTGATTTCATAAAATGATATATAAAAAATATATTTTGTATATTACTACTATATATTAGTATATACACAACGCATGTGTAATATATATAAAAATCTATGAAAATATGTTTTAAACAAATTTAAGTTAACAAACCTGCAACAAAAACAATATTAATACAATAATGAACACGAATGTAATTAAAGAGTTGGAAAATCAAACATCAACTTCAAAATATGTAGTGAAAAGAGATGGTTTTAGGGTATCAGATGCCATACACGAATCAAAAGAAGCTGCAAAATCAGAATATGATTATTGGTATACTCTTTCAAAAAAAGATTGGCCAGATGGTACCAAAATTGAAATCATGAAAGTTTAGAAGAACTTACGATCCATTTAACTGTGGATGGTAAAAAAATAGAATATATGCCGACAAATTCACATAGTTTGTCGGCATATATTATTATATATTTATATTTTTTGTATATACGATATTAAAATATATATGTATATACAACATAGTTATAATGACATGGCTGTTTTTAAATAAAACACATATATGGGTAGAAAAAGAAAATATAAAATTATGAAATTACCATCTAATTTTGAAAAGATGGAGTGTTTTATTCTAGAAAATCGTGAGAAATTAATAAATCATGTTATATTTTCAATCGACTATGCAATTGAAAATTCTTTAGAAAATATTGATGTGTTTGGATTTTATAGATCTGATTATTATATAACAATATCACGCGATACGTTTTTAGAAAATATAGATCATATATATGATACATTCATAAAAGATGAAAAATATGAATACTGTTCTAATATAATTGAATTGAAAGATAAATTTTTAAATCATGACACAAAAAAAGAAAATTGTAGGCGAAGCAAAAGATCAAAGTCCAAGAATACATCAAATGTCAAAAATAAAAAAAACACTATCGATTAAAGATATTCATTTAACCGATAAGCAAATTGATTTAATAGCAAAAATACGAGATAAGAATACAAACTTAATATTTATTGCAGGACCGGCTGGCTCTGCGAAAACTTATACTTCTATATTGGGAGGACTCCATTTATTGAATGATAAAAAAATTGGAGAAATTATCTATGTCAGAAGTGCAGTTGAAAGTGCAGACAGTAAGCTTGGATTTTTACCGGGAGAATTGGATGATAAAATGAGTCCGTATATTCAACCTTTAATAGACAAGTTGGATGAACTTTTACCGTCGAGAGATATTGAGTATTTAAAAAAAGAAAATAGAATGCATGGATTTCCTGTCAATTTTCTAAGGGGTCTTAATTGGAATGTCAAATTCATAGTAGCCGATGAAGCTCAAAATATGACAAAGAAGGAACTAGTTACTTTAATAACTCGCGTTGGAAAATTTAGTAAATTGATAGTGTGTGGCGATCCTGATCAAAGTGACATTGCAAGAAGTGGACTTTCAAATATAATTAAATTATTTAACGATGAAGAATCTCGTGAAAATGGAATATATTCATACGTTTTTAACGAGGATGATGTTTTACGAAGTGATTTAGTAAAATTTATATTAAAAAAATTAAAAAAGTGATTAATATATCTAATTATATATTATATGGCAACCATTTCAAGTGAAGGAAGATCATTTCCAGAAATTGTAATTTCCAATTCAGTTGGAAATGATAATTTATTTGTATTCCATGATACTTCACAAAACAAAACATATACTACTCAATTTTCTACTTTACGATCATCATTATTAAGTTTGGTTACAGATTTATCTGAATTCACCAATGTTAATAATAAATTTACAGGATCTTTTTACAGTCAATCGCCCAATGTAAATAGTTTATATGATCTTAATGTAAATCATGATCTTATAGTTGCGAGCGGGGTGAATACCTTTACAACAATTGCAAGTGAAACCGTTGTGATTGGGAATCTAGCAACTACACTGTTATTAGGAAATTCTTCTGTTGATTTAAATATTTCATCAAATAAGACGAACGCAATTACCATACTTGGAACGGAAATATCAGCGAGTAGTGGATTTTCTGGGAGCTTAGTGGGCGATATAACTGGGAACGTGACTGGGAATGTGACTGGGAACGTGATTGGGGACGTAAGTGGGAATGTAACTGGAGATGTGACAGGTGACATAACAGGTGACGTAATTGGAGATGTAAAGTCTACAGGAGGAACAATCGTTCTTGACAGTGGTACGGGTAATGTAGATTTGGCGAATTTTTATGGAACATCTAGCTTTGCGTCATATTCCTCACAATCTTTTGATGGCATTCCAGTTGGGGGTTCGACTGGGCAATTTTTAACGAAAGACAGTGGAGATGATTATAATGTATCGTGGCAAACCGGAACTACATCGACAAGTGTAAGAGGGTTTATAAGTGAATCATTTGGTGATGGAAGTGGTACCGTAAATTATATTCCATTATATGAGAATAGCTATTTATTAGGAAATTCTAGAATACAACAATTTTCAACATATACTAACATTAAAGATGAAAATGTAATTATTGATGAATCGCTAAGTGTAAATTCTAATATAACCGCCTCCAATATTATTGGTATATATGATAATAATTTATCAACCGTTTCGATGAGCGCCGTTTCAGGAGAGACGTTATTAGGTGGCGATTCAAATGGACATATACACGTATATTTAGATCAATCCGATAGTAAATTAACAATGTCTCTAAAAAAAGGACAAGAATCTTCAGTATTAATTGAAAATGTTGCGTCAAATACAATTATCGAATGGTCAGGTTCATTGGGAACTGGTGTCGCAGATACTGCAATATATTGGCAAGGAGCATCGATTCCTACAATAACAGTTGCTGGTACACAAAATGGTTTTGATTTAATAACTTTTAAAAATATTAATAATAAAATATTTGCATCATATAATCAAAACTTTGAAAACGTATAATCAACGATAAATTGAAATGGCAACTTGTAGTGATATAAATTTAAAACAGTTTAGGGTAAGTGAATTAGCAACTTATTCGAATTTAGATTCGGGAGATTATTTATTAATAATCGAATCGGGATCCGCATTGTACTCTAGAAAAACTACAGTGGGTGATTTATTCAACGCTGGGCTAAATGGATCATATACTGGATCATTCACAGGATCCGCTGTATTAGATGGAACTTTCACAGGAACCTTATTTGGCTCCTCTAGTTGGGCAACAAATGCAATATCTGCAAGTCATGCATTACAGGCAGATAATACGATATCTTCAAGTCATTCTTTACGATCAGACGCATCAATATCTGCGAGTCATGCATTACAGTCCGACAGTGCAATCTCTGCAAGCTATGCATTGAACTCTACATCTTCAAGTCATTCTTTACGATCGGACGCATCAATATCTGCGAGTCATGCATTAATAGCAAACACTGCAAGTTATCTTTTGTCAACTGGAGGCAGTGATGTTGATGAAATTACAACAACCAAGTATTTCGATAGTCTGGTAGTAAATGCATCGATTGAGGCTGTACAACAGAATTTGTCTAGTACTGGAGGTGCGCCCACTCCACCACTATCAGATGGAGATTGGTCTAGCGTTAATATTAATAATATATTAAGTGGAGGGGGAATAACTATTCCAGTATCTGCTCCAAAGATAGCTATTTTAAATGTGTATCATTCAGAAATAATTCCTAAAGCCGATAGAGTTGCGTTTGGATTTTTTACATCACATAAAACAAATTCATATTCAACATTTGGGAACTACACAACGCAAGCGCTGTGGGCTGTAGGCGAGGATGCTGGTGGTGGAACGGATTGGTATATATATGGTGGGGTATTTTTTGTAAGATTAGCGCAAGATGATCCGACTTTAAGATACGTATATACTAATTTCTTACGAAGTCAGGGAACTCGTCATGAATTAAAAATAGACTTGATCGGAGTACAATATTAATTAATAGAATTTATATAAAAATATGCCTAGTCTTTGTAATACATTAAACACTTCAATTTTAAAAATAAGTCAATTATCATCATATTCTAATATAGACAGTGACGATTTTATTTATATTGTAGAATCTGGCTCCGGACTATTTTCTAGAAAAACTACAATTGGAGATTTATTTAACAGCGGAGTTTCGGGAGTATATACTGGATCATTTTCAGGATCTGCAACGTTAACTGGCAAATTTTCCGGAAGTTTATATGGAAGTGCAAGTTGGGCTGATAGTGCAAGTTATGCATTGGTAAGCGTAGCTACATCGGATACATCAATTTCATCCAGCTATTCAGTTACATCTAGCTATTCACTCAGTGCAAGTTATGCGCGGACTGCTGGAAATAGTGATTCATCACTAACTTCAAGTTATCTGTTACAGGATGTGTCTAAAGTATCTGATACATCACTTGCAATGTGGAACGGTACATATTTAGAACAATCATCAATCAATTCATTACAGTATGGATATCCTGGAACTACATATTACGACATTTCATCTTCACTGGGACAAACTGTTCAGAATAAGCAAGGATTTAGAATTTTCTCAAAAGATAATTCTGATTTTTGGTTAATAAATACTCGCGATAAAAATAGTGGACTAAATACACATCCAAATATGGATGCGGTATTTCTAGATGCTAGTCGCAAAGGTGCATTTGGGATAAAAACATTTACGGGGTCATATCATATGGGATATGCTACACCTACAGTAGGTGGTGCAGGTGCAGGTGGACCAAGTGCTGCAATTGGAGGAGATGGATATTTTGGAGTTTTACCGATAGTACAGCATGTTAGAAATAACGTATATTTTTGGCCACAGTCTGGAATTTATAGTACTAGTAGAGACGGTGCTGTAGGTATTGGGGTTAATTACACCGGAGATTTAAATCCAACTGGTTCATTTGATCAATATTTAAGAGCTAAATTTCAAATTGACATGTTCAGTGGTAGCAATGAAGGTAACTGGTCACATGGCGGGGCTCCAAATGTAGAGCACAGATCCACTGCGATGTTAATACGATCTATATCTGGTAGCATTGATCCTGTAGAAGTATTTCATGTTAGTTCAAGTGGTAATGTATATGCAAAAGGTAATTTCACATTTGATGGACAATTAACCAGTTCTGCAGCAGAATTGACAACCGCAGGTGGCGATTCTGGGTTATATATACCGATTATGGTAGATGGTGTAAGTTACAAAATAAAATTATATGAGTGGTCTTGAAATTATTTAATTTTATTGACTCTTTTGCTTTTATATATCTATATATTAATATCGAACGAGTAATTCGATACGATAACGCCCATTACTGGGGTTATTAAGTTAATAAGTTAAACAAAATTAATTATTAATAAAAATAATATGAATAAAAAGCAAATAAATATAAACATGCCAAAATTATTTCGTAAATTTGATCGAAATGAATTTTTAGTCCCATTTGACACAATCTTCGATAACTTTTTCAAAGATGCATTCCCAAATATTTCTAACGAAATTGGGATAAATTATTTTGAGAAACATTCGTTTCCAAAAGTAGATATAATTGACTACGGAGATAGAATAGAAATTGAAGCAAACATCGCAGGGTTATCAAAGGATGAAATAAGTGTAACTATAGATGATAACGTGCTCGTAATCAGTGGACATTCAAAGAAAAAAGAACCTAAAAACTATATTCGCAAAGAATTGAAATATAGTGATTTCAAACGAAGTTTCACATTAGATGATACAGTTAATACTGAAGATTTAAATGCTACATTTAAAAATGGACTGTTAATTGTTAGTATAAAAAAGTTTAAATCATCTAAAACACATAGAAAAGAAATCAAAATTCAATAATTTTTTTAAATAAAAAATATACATTATTGTGTCAAAGCCTCACTTTAGTATAATGTGAGGCTTTTTTATTTGTAATTATATATATTTATATATTATAACTACAACTTAGAATTCATATCAACATGATAAATATAAATAAATTGGTACTATTCACTTCATTATTAATTGCAACTATCGCTGCAGTATTTAGTGTATATGGCATTGGATTGCTATTTTCAGGAGCAGCAGTTGCAGCAATGGTGATGGCAGGTGCATTAGAATTAGGAAAATTAGTAACTACGTCATGGTTATTCCAAAATTGGAATTTAGCAAATAAATTGATGAAGAGTTACATGTTGTTTGCAATTATAATTTTAATGGGAATAACATCATTGGGTATTTTTGGATATTTAACGTCAGCATATCAAAAATCCGCACTTGAAAATGATCTTCGCCTTTCAAAAATTTCAACATATGAAACACAGAAGTTAAATGAAAATAAAAATATTGAAAATTTTAAAGTAGAAACTGAGAAATTATATCAATTACGAAATGTACAAGAAACCCGCCTTACTGATACATTGAATAATAATTTAATTACTCGCAATCCAATTCAACTACAAACTATTCAGGGTCAAATAAATTCTCAAATCGAAGATATAAATGAAAATATTAAAAAAATAGCAACCGATGTTGATGTGTCAAAATTAAACCTTATTACGATTGATGAAGAAATTATTAATTTAAAGATAGAAGGTTCTGAGCAAAAGGATATTGTTACTTTTAAATTCGTTGCGGAAGAATTTGATATCGGCATGAACAGTGTTGCAAAATGGTTTATTTTTGTAATAATTGCGGTTTTTGACCCATTGGCCGTAGTATTACTTGTTGCTGCAAATCTTTCACTTGGAAATATTGGCAATGTAAAAAAAAAAGAATTGATTAAATTGGATGAAAATTTGTCATCGAGTGATGTTGATATAAATGAGAAACCATCACCATCTATTTTAGATGTAGAAGAAGGTAAACACATTTCTAATTCAAATGAATTGTCCATCGATGAAAACATTGAGAGTGAATCGTCACCGAATAAAATAGTTGAGGTTGAAAAGATTGTCGAAAAGCCGGTCGATAAAATAGTTGAGGTTGAAAAGATTGTCGAAAAGCCAGTCGATAAAATAGTTGAGGTTGAAAAGATTGTCGAAAAGCCAGTCGATAAAATAGTTGAGGTTGAAAAGATTGTTGAACAGCCAGTTGAAAAGTCGGTTAAAATAATAAAAAATAAAAACGGTCAACGCGGCATGTTTAGTTTTTAGAAAAAAAATAAAAATGATATTTGCAATTAAAAATAACTATGTATTTTTTGATATAACTATGTATACATTATTATGGAAGAAAAAGATTTAAAGGAATTGTTTGACATAATCGAATCTGGATTTGATAATGGTGATTGGAATTCCATTTCTCAAGCTATGGATTTTATTTCAGAATTCATTGATGTTGATGAGGATGAATTTTAATATTAATTATGGAACTAGGTTTAAGTATATTTTTAATTATAAGTTTAGTAGCAAATATCTTTTTATATAAAAGTTTATATAAATCATTTGAAATAAATGATACTCTTGAAGGTTGGATTTTAGATTTCAAATATCGAATTATAGACTTATATAAAACAGCAAAACATATAGACGATCAAGGACTTTTTGAAAAAGACGATGATGTAGGAATATTGTTTCAGGAAATTAAACAAATAATTTCCAAAACTAAAAATGTAATTGTTGATGAAATTGAATCAGAAAATCTTGATAAAAATGTTTAATGTAGAATTATAGTATGTTGTGCGTATTGTAGTAATATGAAATCATCTAATATAGAAAATCATCCATCTGAACGAAATCCTCGAAGAAGAAGAGGTCGGAATAAAAAGAGTAAAATTTATTTCTCTAAAGAAACTGAAAACGCCATTATTGAGTATAATTCCGAAACATGTAACATAAAACGAAATCAAATATATGATGATAGGATCAAATATAGCTTTGAAAAATTAGTTGAAAATATATTCAATACATTTAAATTTACATATTTTGACAACAGTCCACTTGAAATTCAAAGAGAAACGGTTTCTCATTTAGTTGCAAATATACATAAATTTCAATCGGGTAAAGGTAAAGCATTTAGTTATTTCAGTATAGTTGCTAAAAACTATTTAATATTTCATAATAACAATAACTATAAACGATACAACCAACATGTCAGCATATCAGAGACCCCTACGGAGTCGGAAATATGCTTACAAGCGGAGGATGGGTATTATAAAGACGTACAAAATAAAGAATTGTTGATAAAATTAATAGATTATTGGGAAGATAATATGAGTCAAATTTTTTCTAAAGAAAAAGATTTGATAATTGCAAATTCAATATTGGAATTGATGAGAAATTGTGATCGGATAGAATCTTTTAATAAAAAGACATTATATCTATATATTCGCGAGATGAGTCTGTGTAAAACTCAACAAGTAACGAAAGTAATAAATAAAATGAAAACACATCAATCTAATTTATTAAAAAATTATATTGAATATGGAACATTTTAATAAAATATTTTTAATAATAAATCATATGAAGCCACTTTAAAACAGTGGTTTTTCTATTTATATGCAATGGAACTTAATTTTGAATTATATAAAGGAAAGTCATTTTCAAGTCTATGTAAGGATATTGTAAAGAATTCGGAGGCTAAGAAAAACCAAATTGAAATTACAATATCTGAATTAAAAGATTTGGTTAAGACTGTAAATGATGCACTTATTATCGTTCCTCTCATGAAAGATTATTTTGATGTTGGGGTTAAAAATGATGAACAGTTAATAAAATTAGCATCAATTGTTCAGAGGTTGGTTTCGAAATCAGAATCTACGGGCGAGGGGAGTTCTATGATATTGAGCGAAGAGGAACGTGAACAACTAATGAATGAAGTTGCATCAATATCGAATGCAGATTCTGTAGATGCTCTTTCAAATAAACAATGAATAATTCGATAGAACATATTTTATCGGTGAAAGGTAGAGGCAAATCTGGGGCTATAGCTTCTGAAATACCTCGGTCGATGGCAAGTTCAAATGTTTTCAAACTTGCAGTTGTAGTTGATATTATCATAGATGAAAATCATCCTGTTTTTGAAAAAGATAAAGTATCGATAAAACCAAGCACATTGCCTCCGAATTATAAAGCATCTGATGCAACTGTAGAAAATGTCGAGTCTGTCCCAAAATATACAGATATTGATTATAGTTATATTGGTAGATCTAAAGTAAGAATTCTTGGTTTAGATGATAAAACTCCCGTTTCTAAACTCCCATGGGCAATTCCATTGGATAAATCTGTCTCACAATATCCATTGATCAATGAATGTGTAATGATATTATTTGTTGGTGAAAATATATATTATACCAAACCATTTAACACATTCAATTTTACAGGGACAAATGCAGATTTTTCAATAGAATCCTCATCTGGATTAAATAGTTTAGGTGCTGTACCATTTAACAATAATCCCAGTTTAAAATCATATACATCCCACCCATCGGTTGCTAGTAATGGAAGTAGTATTGGATTTTTAGGTAATTACTTCATATTGAATCCATTTATACGTGGAGTTAAATCATACGAAGGCGATACTATACTTGAAAGTAGATTTGGACAGTCAATTAAATTCTCAGCATATGACGATTATCGGAATAATGATAATTGGACAGATGATGGTCGCAATAAATTTGAAGTTAATACATCCAATAATCAAATTGATTTTGGATATGCTTCTTACATGTTAAATAAAAACATGTTTACAGAATCGTCTTTTGGAGGATATGGGAATCCTAAATTAACAATTAGAAATCGTCAGAGAAATTTATCTATAGATAGACCTCAAAGATTACATCCACGGTTACCCGAAATTCCAATTATAACAGAAAAGGAAAAGAATTATGGTGGATTGATTAAAGAAGATATTAATAATGATGGAAGTACAATAGAAATATCTTCGGGCGGAACTGTAACAGAATGGGTGACTACAGTCTATAAGTCAACGTTTGCAAAAAATTCAGAAGAACAAAATTCTTTTAGTCCGGAAGGATCTACAACATTTGAAATTCCAACTTATAATGGAGATCAGACTATTATCAACAGTGATCGTTTAATATTCAGTAGTAGATTTCGAGAATCATTACATTTTAGTAAAAAAAGATATTCGATTACTACTGATTCGGAGTATACGGTGGATGCTAATGATCAAATCGTAATGACTACAAATTATTTGACGTGTCTTAATTCTCCTCAGATATTTTTGGGACAATATGGAGATACAAACGAACCTGCTATGTTAGGACAGACTACAGTGGATTGGTTATATGATCTTTGTAACTGGTTACTTGATCATGTTCATTGGTATCATCATGTTCATCCACATCCACATAGTCATCCAGATGCGGGTAATGTTGATAAATTAAATACAAGCGATGCCGTTCCTGATCAAACGCAAATTCCAGTTCAACAAGAACAATTGAAGTTATTACGAGATAATTTACACAGAACTTTAAGTAGAAGAGTATTTTTGACAGGTGGTGGGTATTCAAAAGGTGCAAATGGAGTAAAACCAGTTGGGTCAGGATCTGAGTGTATAGATCCGCTCGTGATAAATACTCTTACGGGCGAAAATGTTGTAGGCACATTTAAAGGTAGAAATCGGCGCGAAGGTCCGATGAAATTATAAATTCGATCATGCGAAAATTTACAGATAAATTAAAACCGGATACACTTACTCCAGATACCAGCATAAATGGACTCAAGTTTGATCCACCGGTTGTTGATAGCCCAAATATCAAACTTCCAAGCAGTGTTCCAACCAATTTAAATCCATCCAGTGCAGCGTCTAATACTTTATCTGGAGTAGGTGGACTGAAAGGCAAAGTAGGAGGACTACAAGATAAAGCTGGTGGGATAGTAGGAGGACTGAAAGACAAAGCAGGAGGACTGCAAGATAAAGCTGGTGGGATAGTAGCTGGGCTAAAAGACAAAGCAGGAGGACTACAAGATAAAGCTGGTGGGATAGTAGGTGGACTGAAAGGCAAAGTAGGAGGACTACAAGATAAATTGGGTGGAGTTGGAAAGGATTGGTCACCTAATCAATTCAATCCAACATCCATTTCAAAAAATAAACTGGCAGACAAAGCAGGAGGACTGACAGACAAAGTAGCTGGGCTAAAAGACAAAGCAGGAGGACTGACAGACAAAGTAGGTGGATTGCAAGACAAAGCAGGAGGGCTGACAGACAAAGTAGGTGGATTGCAAGACAAGGCAGGTGGGATCGTAAGTGGGTTGAAAGGTAAAGCTGGAGGACTACGGAGCGGTGCAACTGGATTACAAGACACGGCAAGTGGGTTGATATAAATTCGATGCGTGCATATTCATAATTAAAATAATAATAATATATCGAATTCTATATAATTATATATATAGATATATTCGATTATGAAAGCACAGCAGTTAAAAGGAATTATACGATCAATTGTACAGGAAGAAATTAAAAAAGTCTTCAAATCAGAATTGCAGTCTGGTTTATTAGAAATTTTTACAAATTCTACGTTACAGAATCTGAGTAACGAGCAAGCACCTAAATCTCAACCATCTATAGAGAAAAATTCTCCTATATCTACAAAAAAACAGGTAAAATATACTCAGAATGATATTTTAAATCAAGTATTAAATGAAACTAAAGGAGGGGTTCCCCAAGAGGGAAATTTCGTTGGAATGATTGACGGGGGACTTAGTTCGCAGGGTGCGACCCCAAATGACATGATTTCAGAATCTGTCATATCAGAAAATGCTCCTGAAGAAGTAAAAGCTATTAATAATATATTAAATCGCGATTATTCTAGTTTAATGAGTGCGATTGACAATAAACGAAAAGGTAAGTAATGATGAAATCTGCAATTGGATTATCATATCCACTTAGAATGGGTAAAAATGGATATTTTGAAACTAATTCAGATACAATATCGCAAATTTCGTCAAATATCAAGACAATATTGTTAACTAAAAAAGGTGAGCGCCGATTTAACAATTCATTGGGAAGTGGAATCTATAAACTTTTATTTGAACAGGCAGATTTAGAAGTTTCCAAAGATTTGTTGGTAAGCACTATACAAAATGATATTGATAAGTTTTTAAATGGGGTGTTGATAAATGATGTGAATGTACAATTATCAGAAAATCAAATAAATCAAACAAATAATACATCAAATTCGATATTTATTAACATTATCTTTACTTATAGACAATTACAATCAGACGTAACTGTTGAAATTAATACTATTAATTTATAATGTCAAATATCGTAAACAAAACATTTAGAACGAACACGAAAGATATTAAATATGTAAATCGTGACTTTACATCTTTAAAAGAAGAACTTATCGAGTTCACTAAGAAATATTATCCGCAATCATATAAAGATTTCAGCGATAGTTCGCCTGGTACAATTTTCATTGAGCAAGCAGCATATGTTGGAGATGTATTATCATATTACACCGATCAACAGTTCAAAGAAAGTTTTGTACAATTTTCAACTGATCGTAAAAATTTAATTAATCAGGCCAAGCAGCTTGGATATGTACCAAAAGTAACGTCAGTATCGTCTACAAATGTTGATATCTTTCAATTAGTACCTGCAATTCGAGATGATGCTGTAGATGGTAAATATATCCCTGATTCTCGTTATTATTTGACTACAACCCCATATACAGAATTGTCTGGAAATGACGATGTATCTTTTTTAATTGAAGACAGTGTGGATTTTGGAGAAGATACACAATTTTCTCCGAGAGAAATTACAGTATATAATAGAAATCAATCAGGTGCTCCACTCTTTTATTTAGTAAAAAAGACGGCATCTGCGTTTTCAGGTAAAATTATAACAAAAGAAATTCCAATTGAATCTGCACAATCGTTTTTGACTTTAAGATTAGATGAAACAAATGTTGTAAAAATAATATCGATTAAAGATTCTGATAATAATTCGTATCATAAGACAGACTATTTAGCGCAAGATACAATTCCAATTCAAGTTGACAATTCTACGTTAAATAATCAAACGTTATCCAAATATAAATCAACAACTCCAAAATTATTAAAATATTTGCGTACAGAAAATCGATTTATCACGTTCATTGATGAAAATAACTTCACATATATTCAGTTTGGGGCAAATACTGAGAATTTTGAGAATGATATTATCATTCCCAATCCGTCAAATGTGGGTGTAGGATTGTCTAATATAAAAAATTTAAATATATCGTTGGATGGGACAAATGTTCTTAAATCAAATTCTTATGGCACATCTCCATCAAACACAACATTAACTGTACAGTATATTATTGGTGGTGGTTTAGAATCAAATGTTACTTCTGGAAACTTAACAACTGTAAGTTCTGCGGGTTTTCAGACAAGCACACTCGAATTTATAACCGATGCAGAATTTCAGTTACTAGATCAATTGAAAAATTCATTGAAAGTTACTAATCCAGATGCATCGACCGGTGGCGGTGGTCCCGAAACAAATGAAAATATACGACAAAATTCTATTGCAAACTTTTCGTCTCAAAATCGCATGGTAACTGATGAAGATATTTTGTTGCGAGTATATTCATTGCCATCTGAATTTGGAAACATTGCAAAAGCGTATGTTGAAAATAATTCAAAACGAAATGTTCCATATGAAGGATTTGTAAATGGAATTCTGAGTGGAAGTGCTGAATTTTTGGATTTATCTCCGATACAGCCGCTTGATAGAAAAGTATATGTAGAATCGCCCAATCAATTTTCTAATAATTTATATGTGTTAACCTACAATTCAGAAAAGAAATTAAGCACGATTAATGAAGCAACTTTATTAAATTTAAAAAATTATATCTCAAATTATAAAATATTAACCGATAAAATTAATATAATTGATGGATATGTAATTAATGTTGGAATTAATTTCAAGATATCTGTATTTAATGGATTCAACAAACGCAATGTATTGAATAACTGTATAGAAACTGTTAAATCATTTTTTGATATAGATGTATGGTCATTTAATCAACCAATAAATTTGAGTCAATTGAATTTTGAAATAATGAAAGTCGAGGGTGTTCAGTCGGTCATTGACATTTCAGTGAAAAATTTAACAATCGATGATGGAGATTATTCATCAGTTGCGTATAACATTTCAATTGCAACGAAAAATAATATTGTATATCCATCGAAAGATCCATCTGTATTTGAAATAAAATATCCAAATTCAGATATTAAAGGAATTGTAGTGTGATTTATAATATGAAATATCAGAGAATATTATATGATAGAAAATTTTAAAAATTATGCATAAATTTATATATCCAAGTAAAGATGCTTATATAAATAATTCATCAACATTGAAAAATAAAAATTTTGGTATAGATGAAATATTAGAAATATATGCATCGAACCAAGGTGTGCGTACAGAATTTACAAATCCTGTGTGGCATCCGGTTCCTACGTCAAGTTCTTCATATGGAAATGAAGGTTGGTTAGCATTTGACACATCCTCACTATACATTTATTCCGGAAGTCAATGGAGAAGTTTCAATTTAACATCTGGATCTATTTATGGAACTTCATTCGTTTCAAACTTCACAGGCAGATTTAGTAATGAAAGTGATTCAAAAGTACTTTATGTAAGTAGTTCAGGCGGATCAACTGATTTTGCATCTGGGTCATTTAGTGGTAGTTTTGATATTATCACTGACTCATATATAAGTGGAACATTTTCAACAGGCAGTTTCTCGGGATCTATCATTTCTGGAACTTCATTTGACTATTTAAATGTAAATGGAGCAGTTCAAAACTCTCCTCTTACAAGTGATGTTGTAGGAACTGGTAGTTATAAAAATTTAACAGGAACAATCGAAGGAAAAGCTAATACTGGAATTCCTTGCTCAAGTAGTTGGTATTCTCCCTACAAACATTTAGATAGTGGTTCATTCACAGGAGAATTTACAGGTTCTGATTGGATAGGATATATCGAGACTAGTGCATCGTCTGATTTATATTATGTGGATGTTGAAGATTTCATTGGATATTTCAAAGGGCAATATACGGGATCTTTTACACGACCCACTAGTGCAGAATATATTATACGTCCCGAATTCTCAAGAACTTTGTTAGAATTTGATTTGAGTGAATTGAGTCAATCTGTATCAAACAATGAAATATCGAGTTCTAATATAGAATTTTTCATAAATTTAAATGCATGTGGAATGAGAAATCTTCCACTTGATTATACAATATATGCATATCCAGTATCTCAAAGTTGGGACAATGGAGACGGTAGATATGCGAATGATGGATCAACTGTTGGTGCTAGTTGGGAATATCGTAATTTTTCTGGAGGAACATACTGGGATGGTCCACTGACGCAAAGTAATCAAAAAGTAGATTATTTGTTAACTGCATCATATGGATCTGCCAGTTTCAAAGGTGGTGGTGGGACTTGGTATTACAACGTTCCTTCGGGGTATACTGACAATTCTCATTGGATATGTAATTCATCAGAATTTCCATCGTTGGTTGAAAATGATTTAATTGCTAGTCAATCATTTTCATACGGAACTCAAAGTGATATTCGCATGAATATTACAAATATTGTTAGGTCATGGCTGTGTGGATGTATACCAAATAATGGAATAATATTGATAACTTCATTTGAATTATCAACTCCGCGTGTAAATAATACAAATGGATTGTTACAATTCTATGGTAAAGAAAGTAATACAATATATTCTCCAAAACTTGATGTGAAGTGGGACGATTCAGTATTTGATACTGGATCATTAGCACAACTGACAGGTTCAACTGATAATTTGATTAATATCCAATACTTAAAATCAAATTATAAAGCGGGGAGTATTCCTAAGATATTTGTATTTTCGCGAGAAAAATATCCACTTAAAACGTTCGATAAATCTTTACAACAACCTTCGATGGTCACTCCAAAATATATGCCTACATCGTCATATTATATGGTCAAAGATGCAGATTCCGAAGAAGTAATGATTGATTTTGATTCGTATTCAAAATTAAGCTGTGATGCAATTAAAGGTAATTATTTCAAATTAGATACTTCTAATTTACCGCAAGAAAGATATTATAAGGTTTTGATAAAGGTTGAATATGATGACGGCACTGTAGATATTCAAGATACTGATAAAATTTTTAAGATTGTGAGATAGCATGGCAGATATACCCGTAACATATACAATCGGATTAGATTCAGTTCAGAAATTTAAAGATTTCGGGACATATGAAAATAATATAGACGATTTCGGAAATGTACAATTGATATTATCCGATGTACAAGATTCATCTGCAAAAACACATTATGTTGATTTTAAATTAAAAACAATTGTCTACGATGAAAAGAAAATAATTGATAGTAACGTTGTTGAATTTTCTGAATTGCAGTCAGACGAAATTGAAGATGTACAAAATACTGCTGATATAATTAATCAATATGATACGCTTCTTGCTGAAAATCGTATATTAAATGATACGGTCAATGAATTGATTGAAAAATATGGAAGTTCAGATGATAAGACTGTCATAAATTCAATGAAATCTGAAATTATTGATTTGAGAATACAATTAGGACAGGGAGATTCATTATCCGATTTTGGAAACGATTTCCCATTTTTACCAGTTAAATAATATATGCCATACAATTATATAACATATAATCAAGAGTTACTGGAGAACGGTATTGTTAGCTGTTCATATTTCCCAACCAATTTGCAAGAAGTATATGGTGAAACCATTGTTGATAAGGAACAGTATTTTGGAAACTCTGAAAATGACGTGGTTGAATTCAGTTTATACAATTCAAACCAAGACTTTTTAGAATTTAACACGATTGTTCCAAACACAACATTTTCTGTATTGCAAGGGAATTATACTGATATTAATAATGAAGAACAATCATACAATGTTATAACACCAATAACAAATTATGCAAAATATGACAACAATATATTGCTAAATGTCCAAGAACAAATAACAGCAACCGGAGTAGGAACTGGATTATATTATGGACTTTATAATTTCATTAGAAATATTGCAGGATTCCCCGAAAAAACTTTAATAATTAAAGAAATATCTCCAAGTAGAACTGAATTGAAGTTGTCTCTAAATTTCAATGCGGACGATTCAGATGAGAACAGATTAGCATATTCTAGAATTGCAGGATTTTCGCAAAAGAAATATTTGTTTTTACAAATATCAAAGAATTTGATTTCTCAAATTGAAAAAAATCCGATTGAAGAGAATTTTTCAAATTATAAGTCACCCGCAACAAAAAAATCTGTATATCAGAATTTAGGATTGCAGAATGAATCTGAACTGCAAGAATTTATAAATAATACGTATACCGGATTTGATAGACTTATTAAACAATATGAACAAGATTCAGATGAAGTAATAATCGAAGAGCTTGTTAAGCTAGATGGTGTTCGTCAACAACTAATCAATTTTATTTACAAATATAACGACATTCCTTTTTCAGAGCAGGATATTATTGATGCATTTAAAACTATCACGACAAAAATATCACAGGAACGCATACTTCAAAAAACAACACTAAATCAGAAAGATTTAGATGAAGCGGTCGGTTTGTTTGTGGATGTTATTTTCTCACAATCCTTAGAAAACTCAATATCAAATTTACTGTCACAATATTATGTTAGATTTTTTGGATTATATAAAAATGTAATTAATTTTGGAAATGGTGCGTATGTTAAGATATTAAATCATTCTAGTTACATAAATCCTTCAACTGGATTGGTAAATTTGCAGGTTAAACTTGATAGTCCTTTGCCCACAAATTTTTCTATAAGAGATACTTGTTGGATATCAAATACATCGGTAGCTCCATTATATTTTAAGATCAATGTATTTGCAAAAAATATATCACGGAAAGTATTTTTAAATGGTGTAAATTTTGATGTAGATGTAGATGTATCTGAAATATCAAGCGAGGATTTTTCTACAAATGAAGCACGGTCATTGGAGAAATCTAAAGAAGATTTAAAGTTAAAATTAAATGATTTGTATATTGATTATACTGATTTTAATAATTTCATTATATATTCATCAGCAGAGTTGCGTTCGAAAATTGCAAAAAATAAAATATCAGAATTTGATGCGATTACAAAAAATAAAGGACTGTTAAAAAATAGTATTGAAAATGCATCGACTGCCATGATTAGTTCATCTTTATCAGATGATTACACTAACATGCTACAATCTCAAATAAATTTATTAGATTCATTTGATGAGTATGAATCATATTTGTTTTTTAATTCTGCATCTGTAAATATAAATGAAAAAATATTAGATGGTGTTGAATATGATAAGCAGAATTTAGATAGTTTACTTTCTCAATTACCCGAATATATTGTATCTGATGCAGATTCCTCTGAATATTTGATTTTCACGTCAATGGTAGGACATTTTTTCGATAATATATTATCATATATAACTAAATTTCCGAAAACGTATCCACTGAACAACGATCCAAATGCATTTCCGTATCAATATATAGATGAATTATTGAATTCATTTAATTGGAATACGTTGAATTTTAAATTTCAAGATAGTAGTAAGGATCAATGGTTGTTGAATTCTCAAGAAAATTCATCGTCATTATCATCTTCATATTATGATTACGGTAAATCTATATTGAATAGAATTGCAAATAACTTGCCAAATATTTACAAAACAAAAGGAAGTGCAACATCAATTGAATTAGTACGATCTATATTTGGAATTGATTCGAGCTTAATTAATGTAAAAGAATATGGTAGCTTTGGATCATTCACCACGAAAGATCAATTTTACGATTTTGAAGATATTCAATACTTTACAAAAATCGAAGATGATCAATATATCAAGTTTGAATATGACTTTGAAGAATACGAATATGAATTTAATGGAACATTCAGTTCAAGTGCAGCCGCTGCATCTACAAGCTCGTATGTAGAACGATTTTCGGGAATAAATTCGTGTGAATTATCTTTTAAAATACCAAGCAACCCATATGATTTTCAGGATAAAATCACTATATTTAAAAAATTAAGAAACAATCATATAGATTGGCAAATATATCTTAAAAAAGAAAGAAGTGAAAAATCAGGAAAATTGATATTTGAACTAACTCCACCAGAGGCAGGTATAACATCAAGTATTAGCTCAGAAGAACTTCCATTTTTCAATGGAAATATATACACGGTTCTTATATCAAGAAAATTTTTGGATGGATATAAATATGATACGCTATCACAAACGACTGGGTCAGTCGGTGGAGAATTATTTATATCACAATCAAATTCAAACAAATATGTTCCAAATGAATATACTTTGCAAGTAAATCAATATGAAGGCGAACTTAAAAACTTTCAAAGTAAAACATCTAAAAGAATATTATATCCACAGAATCAATTTTTCTCATCTGGAAGTTATTATGTCGGTAATTTTCAGCCAAATTCTCAATTTAAAGGAAATATCGATAAGATTAAAATTTTCAAGAATACAGTTTCGGATGAAATTTTTAATGAACATTCTTATAATTTAGGATCCATATCGATAAACGATAAAGATGAATTATATGAAAACTTATGTTATTTATGGAGTTTTGATACGCCAGTAAATTTATGGGATGTTTCAGGGTCTAATGTAGTAACGGTTCAAAATCAAAATCCATATTATACGTCAAGTTTTGATGCGCATAATTTCAAAGGAACTGTTGAAGTGAATTATCCAGATTGTACCCCATCGATTGTTTCAAAATTTCCGTATCAATTTGAAACGTTGAAAATAAAGCAGGCACTTAATATATCAAAGTACGGTCCAAATTATAAAAATAATTTGAAAATTGAAAAGATAAATGAATTTGCAGACACAACATTAACTCCATACGATAATTCAACAAAAACATATGACTTTACAGGAAATGATTCAAATGTTGTTGGATTTTATATTAGCCCTTATAAATATTTAGAAAATAAAATAGAAGATTTCTTGGGAGAAAATGGAATTGTAAATGATATAGGAGATCCAAAATACATTAATGATTCAGAATTCATATCGTTGAAAGAGAAGCAAAAACAATTTGCATCTTTAAATAGAAAATATGTATATCCTCAAGAATCATATTCAACATATAAATTTTATATTGATTTTTCCATATTCGAACAAATTAAAAAATTAGTTCCTAGCAGATCTTCGTTAAAACGAGGATTGTTGTTGGAAGCGTCTTCACTCGAAAAACCAAGATTTAAATATGCATCATTAAATATAAATAATGATAATGTACTAAGTCAATCATTTATAAATTTTGATGTCTCTTCAAAAATATCACAATCATTATATGACATTGATCAAACAAGTACAGATATAGATATAACATACATAAATGATTTTTCACCTGAGACTACAACCAATCACTTTTATAATTTACAAATTCCAGATACCTTAGATGTTCGAGATTTTATATATTCGAAATACGGGAAAAATATATCAATAAATGAAGATGGGGTCGTTTTACGAGATATTAATTTTTTAAATTTAAATGAATATTATTCATTTAGATCTGATGATGGAAGTAATGTAGTATTCACGTCAAGTTTTAATAAGATAGAAGAAATTGGATCGGGTTCGCTTACTGGATCATCTACTTTTGATTTAGTTTATACTGGAGATTTTGATAGTGGATATTCAAAGCGACATCTAAGTAAAATAATTCTTGCGGGGAGACGTGAACGATATAATGCATTGAGGGTAGTTAATAATAATACTGAACGTTATGTGTATATCAAAGGGCAAAACACTATAGATACAACTGTTGATAGAAATGGAGATGCAAATTATACAGAGCCAGTCATTCGTATAGATGGATATTTAAATATGGAAATAAGTGCAAGTACATTCCCTGCGAATGGATATGTTACAGGTTCAAATACATTTGTAAAAACACCAATTACAGCGTCATTGATAAATTCTAGCAGTCTTGATACGTGGATACATAATTTATAAAAAAAATAAAATTTTGAAAAAAACCAATTAAAATATCTAATTATTAATATATGGCATATTTAGACAACAATTCCATTACAATAAATGCAGTTCTTACAAAAAAAGGAAGAGAAGTTCTGGCTAAAAGTGGGGGACTTAACATAACAGCATTTGCTCTTTCTGATGATGAAATTGATTACACGCAATATAATCCAAACCATCCGCTTGGGAGTGCATATTATGATATTGCAGTGCGCAACACGCCTGTGATGGAGCCGATAACAGACGAATCTCAGTTGATGAAATATAAACTAGTTACTCTCAACGAAGGAGTATCTGCGGTTCCTGCAATTAGTGTTGCACAGTCTAATATAAGTGTTGATAGAGATTATACTGGAGAAATTTCGATCTCTCCCAGTACAAATCCAACATACAATGTAACATTAGGATATACTGCAATTATTGCAAATAAAAATGTAGGTACTTTAGTCGTGACAGAAACAAATAGCTTGGATTCATCAACTGCAACCATACCATCTTTTGCGGGAGATTTGGGATCCCAAACCTCGCAGGCAGTGGTTGGAAATAAATTCAGATTCATTCCAAATGCTTCGTTAGGAAAAACGAGCACAACCAACATTACTATAATTGGTAATGAAAGTGGTGGCAACACATCAATTACAGTAACTGTAAAAGTTCCTACAACAACATAATAAATTATGATATTTAATAATTTCAATCAAGATGACATTGTTACCGGTAGAATAAATCAAGTATCGTCCGGTATGTTCGATGGTGAATTATATATAACACAAAATACATTCACAACATCATCTACCCAAGGCAATCAAATGACAGGATCGGGCGGGAAGCTTGATGTTAAAAATGGCCAATATTATGTAGATGTATATGCAAACTCAACACAATATTTCTCGATTGCATATGGTGACTATGTAAATAGTGGAAGTTCATATTGGGATGGGGAAGATAGAGGAGCAGATGGAGTATATACAAATGAAACCAAAGTAATTTATACTCAATATAAAAATGCATTATTGCAGCCTGGTGATTCTCTTTTCTCATTCGCATCAGGAAGTATTTCAAATTTACAAGACAGTGAAGCAATATTTGCTATGAATTTTTCTGCGGATCAATTTAAAGATCAAATTGATGCTGGACAGATTCAAATAAACTTCGCGGGTTTAAATCATACATATTCTTATATAGATGATTCTACTATAGTTAATAAAGATCAAGATGTATATAATTTAATATCAGGATCTGTTATAAATGGAGTATCGGTTCCATATACAGATCCAAATGGAAATTATTCATATGAAGGCATTGGGTTATTCTATCCGAAAAATGGAACAGTAATTTTTAATGCAATCAATTTAGATAAAAAAGTTGGAATCACTGGGACTATTAATTCTCCTCAGATTACAACAAGTAGAACAAATAATGACAGTTCTACAACATGGGATTCGTTTTGGAGAACATGGACACGCGATTTTTTCATCCGATTGAAAAATACTTCAAAAAATATGGCAATTCGGAGAAGTGAATTTGTTCCATCTACACATTATTTTGTACGAGTAAAAAATAGAGATTTTAACTATACTAATAATCCAACATTTGTATCTGATGGTACAGATGGTAAGACTAAAGGAACTATCGTATATCAGGATTTAATCAACAGTCCAAAAACATATGTAACAACTGTTGGATTGTATAATGAAAATAATGAATTGCTTGCGATTGGTAAATTGAGTAAACCAACACAAAAAACTTTCAATTCTGAATTATTAATCAAGTGTAGACTTGATTTTTAAAAAAATAAACGAGTATCGTATAAAATAATATCGATCCTTAAAATTTTTCAAAAAGATTTCTATTTATACAATGGATGATAAAATTTTTCAAAAAGAACGATGTAATAGATTCAGATTTTACAGTTTCTACAAACAAAGTCGCAAATACAGTTTTGTCGGATATACTTGTAGGTATTGATTCTAATGGAGATGTATATCCTATAAATATAGTTACATATGATTGTGACAATAATTTTTCAGGTAGTTGTGAATTAGTAGAATATAAAACAAGTATCGCAATAACTCCAAATGAACTCGCAATCGATTTTCAATATGGAAAATTTGTAACAGGAAGTGTCCCATTTTATACAGTAGATCTACCAAATTATAATTCTGAAGAGAATCCTGTGAATATTGACGGTTCATATAAACGTCAAGTTTATAATTCTGTTGAAAAATTATATTATAATAATTATAACAATTCATATAATATATTTGGATTTGATGGTTTTGATACGTCAAAAGCAAAATTACAATTGTCAAATGAATTTATAGTTTTAAACTTAAAAATTACCGAAACTGGGGATAAAATTTTACCAGGATCTATTCGTATTCAAAATCAAAGTGGAGACATCGTTGCAGATATTTTTGACGATTCCAATAATAACTTATTTTTATCTGGAAGTTATTTTATTGATAAATACATATTTAAATCCGATTCTCGTAAAAATATTACTAATTATGGATCGTCAGGTGCATCAACTTTAATTCAAAACTAAGATGTCGAATATAGCAAACATATATAATGAAAATTATGGATATACAGTATCCAGTCGCAATAATTTAGTTGCAATTGGAAATCCTCCATCAAAAGATTATAATTTATGTGAAGGATTTGGAAGATTTGGCGAAGTTTTTTTATTAAAGAAAAATATTTTTAATAAAAATTATGATATTGCACAAAAATATGTGAAGAAATCTTCATATTATTGGACAAACTTGCGACCATATCAAACCGAAAGTGGAAGTGTTGTATATTCAGGAATGACTTCTTCCATTAATTATGAAAGCTCCAGTATAGCAGATAGTAGTAGCTTCAGTTGTAGCTTTGTTGCTATAGAACACGATAACATTCAAGTTTTACAAAGTAAATTCGGAACGTCCGTAGATTTAAGCGACTATGACTTAGCGATTGGAGATACTAATTATATTGAAGGATATGATATAACCGCATATATCACTGCGAGCAAAATATCTACAGTTGATATATATTCGATTTCTGATAGAACTGGATCTGTTGGCTACAATTCGTCTTCGAATGACGATTTTGTTTTTTCAGATATTCCGCGATGTATAATCACGGGGTCGGTTGATGAAGAATTTGGTAAATCAATTTCTATAAGTAATAATTATTTAGCTATAGGAGCACCTAATTCTGGGTCTGGGAGTGGATGTGTATACATCTATGAACATACTACAGGCAGTTGTGCATATATTTATCTTACAAAGTTAGATAATATCAATCAACCAAGATTTGGATTTTCAGTTTCAATTGACAAAAAGAATGAATCCAAATTAATAGTGGGGACTGATAACTCGGGTAGTAATTTTGTTTATATATATGACATTTCAGGATCTGTTGTTACAGAATCTCAGATATTGACTCATAATACATCATCTGCATTGTTTAATTTACAAAATATTGAATTTGATTTTGTACCAATTTCACAATCACTTGACAGATTTGGATATGATGTGGATATAAATGATAATGTTGCAATTGTAGGTGCGCCTAATGATTTAATTTACTATGAATTTGAAGGATCTGATGTAGTCAGGCAACGTGGATCTGTATATGTATACGTTAATGATCAAATATGCAATGTTTCTAGTCAAAGTAACCAATATACCTTTTTTGAGAAACTATATGGAGATGAAACTACATTTAAAGACAATATGTTTGGGTATAGTGTTGCAGTTGACAGTCAAAGAATTGCAGTCGGATCTCCAAAACCATATTTTCCATTTTCATCATTATATTTATCCGAGTCAATTAATGTATATACGAATGATTTTATAAAAAATGATTTTGGTGAAAGTATGTCAAATGGGCAAATTCTATTATACAATTATACAAATGTATCAAACTCACTTACTACATTAACAAGCGATCCAATTTCATATAGAAAATTAAAAGGAGAACCTTTTTCTGCATATGGATCATCTGTCGCAGTATCCTCTAATAATGTCGTGGTTGGGTCACCAATGCCACTGAACGATGATAACTACCTACAGACCCCTTTCTTAGCTGAACAGAGTTCTAGCGGGATACTGACATGTGATACTGAGATTGTAGATATAGTTCAGTTTGCAATTGAAGACCAGATTGAATGTTCATCATCTATTGTGTTAGGTATGGAAGGTGATGTAATAGATGAAATTCAAGGCAAATCATTTGTATACGATTTTGAAGATTTAATCGAAAATTATAATGTCGGTAATGTATTTTATAATAATAATCGACTTGTAATCAATCAAACGGGATCTGTATTAAATGATTTGTTAAAAAATCCTAATGATTCGGATGAGATGTATTTATACATGGATTATAGGTCTCAACTTACACTGAATGAGAATCAGTATATTTGTACCGTAGAGCCGGGTGAATTTAATGTATCTACAAACAAAACAGCACTTTCTGCATCAGACATAAATTATGCCATATTTAATAAAGAAGTTTTTGATTTTCAGAATTTGGATATAATTCTTAGATTTATTAATTATAAACTAACGTCGAACACAAGTGAAAATTGGTGGGATAATTTTATTCAGGGAGAAGTGGAAGAAAGTATATTTGAATATTATTCGTCACAGATAACGGACTACACTACAAATACATTTTTAACCGAAGAATTGATATCTACGTTAATACTCAAAGATTTTGATATCAATGATGATGGAAGGGTAGATAATTTAGACGGGATTTTAATATGGAAATATTTTATAAACAATTTACAAGTCGATTCATATAAACTATACATTACAGAATTTTCAAAAAGAACTGAATATGATGATATTATTAGTTTTCTGAATTTGAAGACTGGAAAATTAAATGATGATCTTATAAATCCTACGTTTTTTGGATATAACCACAGTTCTTCATTGGATCCTACCGGATCGTATCTCGCACCATACATCACAACCGTTGGATTATATAGTGGGGCAGATATGGTAGCAGTTGCTAAATTAGCACATCCAATTAAAAATACTGGTGAAATTCCAATAAATTTTGTTGTTAAATGGTATAATTAATATATTTATTAGTATGGCAACACAATCTGATGGTAAAATTATTGATCGCGAATCTGCAAAAAAAGGTCTTGCAGATAGATATTTAACTGATAAAGCAGGTGGCGCATTTGATGCTCAATCAGGTGTTAAAACTACAGGTGCTAATGAAAAATCGTTGGGTGGAAGTACTTTTGATACAAATTATACAAATACAAAAGGTTTTAAAATTAAAATGGCACAGGGGCAAACGGAATTTAAAGAAGTCGGATCTAATGGTTCATTACAATCTTCACTTTATATGAAAGGCTTTAATAATAAAAAATATTCAAACGGTTCTTTTTCTAGATAACTATATATAACATATGGTTACGCTAGGACTCGACGCATCAACGACCACCATTGGGTGGTCTTTTTTTTCGGATAGATTGTTAGATTGTGGATTTATAGATATAAAAAAAATTGATTCTAATAAGGAAAAATCATATCATCTAATAGAATTTATTAAAAAAAATTCACATTTTAAAGACGTTAACAACATTGTTTTAGAAGCCGCTCTTAGTTCATTCATGGGCGGATTTACACGCCAACAGGTTATAATTAAATTGATAAAATGGAATGCAATTTTTGAATATATTCTTAACGAAGAATTTCCTGATATCGGAGTTCATTTATTAGGAGTGAATACCATTCGAAAAAATGTATTTGGAAAATGTCGAATTACAGGGATGAAATCTAAAGAGTTTGTTAAATTCAATATCGAAAATATGATATCGGATATATCTGAACGTGTCATTTTGAATCGCAGGGGAAATCCAGATAAACGAAATGAGGATATGTATGATGCAATTGTGTGTTCGATGTATCAATTTTAAAGTTGACATTTGGTAAATTTTATACTATTAGTTATGTGTGCATAATATCGAAGTCAAAGATATTCTAATAAAATTATTTAACCATTCACCGTCTGTTCAAAAAGGTGGGGATGAGTTATTATTCTATTGTCCGAAATGTAAGCATTATAAAAAGAAGCTAAGTATTAATACAGTAACTGGATATTATCATTGTTGGATTGACTGTGGTTTTCGTGGAAAAGGATTTCATAGCTTATTAAAAAAATTAAAGGCACATCCTCGATATTATTCATTATTAAATGTAAAGAAGAAATCTAAAAACATACCTCAACAAGATGCTGTTCAATTATCATTGCCTGAAGATTTTTATCCATTGTATAAAAAATCAAATGATGTTTTTCATAAACATGCGCTCAGTTATTGCTTAAAACGTGGATTAAGCAAATTAGATATTTTAAGATATAACATCGGATATTGTAAAAATGGAAATTTTCGGAATCGAGTAGTTATTCCATCATATGATAAAGATTTAAATTTAAATTTTTATTGTGGAAGAGATTTTTATGATGGATATATGAAATATAGATTGTGTGAATCTACAAAAAATATTGTAGGATTTGAATCATTTATAAATTTCAAACATGCGGTTACAATTGTAGAAGGCGTTTTTGATGCTTTATCTGTAAGATATAATGCAATTCCTTTATTCGGAAAACGCTTATCGGATAATTTGAAATTGAAACTTATTTTGGAGCAACCACCTCGCGTTAATGTTTTGCTCGACAATGATGCACTTTCTGATAGTCTAAAAATTTGTGAGTTTTTACTTCAAAATGGTATAGCGACACATTTAGTAGTTTTACATGAAAAAGATCCAAATCAGCTAGGGTTTAAAGATACTTGGAATTACATAGATAAAGCACCAAAATTAACAGAAAATGTATTGTTCAGATATAAAATAAATAATAAGATTATATAATATGAAAGTTATAAAACACAGTGGAAATGAAGAAATTAAATCTGCGATTCACATCGCGGACATCCATATTCGACTCACGCAAAGACATGTTGAATATCAAGATGTTTTTGAGAATTTATATAAGGAACTTAAGAAGGCGATACAAAAAGAATCTACTATTTTATTTATAGTCGGTGATATATTTCATAATAAGTCAGATTTATCTCCTGAATGTATTGATGTTGCAAGTAAATTTTTAAAAACATGTGCGGATATATTACCAACGATTGTTACAGGAGGAAATCATGATGCAACGTTATCAAATAAAAATAGAATGGATAGTTTAAGTCCAATCATCGATTCTCTTGAACATGACAATTTATACTATCTGTATAGTAGCGGAGTTTATAGATATGAAAATTTATTAATTAATAATTATAGTATATACGACGATCCTACATCAGATTATATTGCATATCAAGATATAAAATCGACTCACAAACTTGCAACTGATCATCATATTGTTTTATTTCATGGGGCAATGAACAATGCGATTACAGATATTGGTTATGTAATTGAAAATAGAACTGCATTACCATCAATGTTTGATGGTCATCATATTGCAATGCTTGGAGACATTCATAAACATCAAGTTCTACAAGAATATAATGTAGAGAAGCAATTACCTATAATTACATATGTTGGATCTTTAATCCAACAAAATCATGGTGAGAATTTATTGGGACATGGATTTTTACATTGGAATCTTGAAAAGCGAACATTTAAGCATCATGAATTAAAAAATAAACACGGATTTTATACGGCGGACGTTGAAAATGGAAAGTTAATATCTAATATCGCGGAATTGCCTTCTAGGGTAAGACTGCGAGTCAGATCAAAGAATACAGTTCCATCTCAACTAAAAGAAGTTGTAGATAAAATAGTTGATCGTTATGATGTGTTAGAAACTACCTACCAGAAGGTAGAATCCGTTGATGAACATAACATTATTTCTGGAAAAGCATTTTCAAATGTAGAAACGTTAACAGACGTTGAATATCAGAATAAACTTATTGAAAATTTTCTCACTTCTAAAAATAGCGATAAAACATTAATTAAAAATATTAAAAAAATAAACTTAGAATTTAATAAATCGCTCTCAACTGAGACAATGTCTAGAAATATCAGATGGAAACCTAAATTATTCGAGTTTGAGAACATGTTTAGTTATGGAGAAGGGAATGTTATAGATTTCAATAAATTATCAGGTACTGTCGGCCTGTTTGCAGAAAACGCTGCAGGTAAATCATCTATAATGGATTGTGTGTCTTTTTGTTTATTTGATAAATATAGTAAAGGATTTAAAGCTGCAGAAATTCTTAACGTTGATAAAAAATCATTCAATTGTAAATTTAATTTCGAAATAGATGGAGAAAATTATTTTGTTGAAAGAATTGGAATTCAGAGTAAAAGCGGATCTGTAAAAGTGTCGGTTGAATTCTGGAAAGAAGATTCATCTGGTAATATTGTAAATTTAAACGGAGAGGCGCGTAGAAATACAAATGATAATATTCGCAATTATGTAGGTACATATGAAAACTTTTTACTTACGGTGTTATGCGTTCAACATAAAAGCTTGTCATTTATTGATTTAGGTCATTCTGATCGAAAAGATTTGTTATGTCAGTTTATGGGAATGGATATTTTTGAAAAACTACACATGGCTGGGAATGAAAAATATAAAGAAATCCACACTAAGTTGAAAGATGTAAGTGTAGATGAATTAAATGTAGAACTTTCTAATGTAGACAATCTAATTTCAACTACAAACTTTGAAATTAAAAAGGTAACCGATGAAATCGATACTTTAGAATCAAAAAAAGAATCAATTTCAAACGATGTTATTGAATTATCTAATAAAATTATAAATAAAGAAATTGCTAAGTGTGATATATCAAAGTTAGAACTTCAAAAAAAGAAACTGACATTGAATATACGCAATGTAAATGATTCGAAGATAGAAAAAATGAATCTTTTTAAGTCTCGTAAAAAAGAATTTGATAAAATTAATAGTAAATTTACCATCACACGCGAATCAGATGAATATAAATTATTAGAATCAAATTATAAACGATATACTACTATTTTAAAGAAAGAACATTCTAAAAAAACAGAAATTGAAAAACAAAAATTCATTGTCAAAACAAAACTGGACAAACTTGCGAAGCTAGAAAAACATGAATATGATCCAAATTGTAAATTTTGTGTAAATAATGTATTTGTAAAAGATGCTATAGCAACGAATAAAAGTTTAGAAGATGATAAGCTAAATGTAAAGCATATCATGAAAGAATACAATGATATCAAGAACGATGTCAACGTATGTAAAGAATCTGAAAAGAAATACAATGATTTAAATCTTAAAATAAATCATGTTGCAAATATAAAAGAAGAACTTTCTATATTAGAAAATCAAATTTTATCATATGATAACCAGATTATAGGGTATAATCATGAATTGGAAAATATTAATGTGGATATAAAGATGTTTTATGAAAATAAAGATATTATTCATAATAATGAAAAAATATTAAATGATATTTCTACGAAAAAATCACACATCAAATCTTTAAGCTTAGAAATTAAAAACAATACACTTCTGACATTTAATAAAAATTCAAGATTAGGAGAACTTTCTACAAAACATAAATATATAAGTGATAAACTAGACGAAACTAAAAAACTAGAATTAGAATATAATTCTTATAAAGTATATACTCAGATTATGGGGAGAGATGGTATCCCATATGAAATAATTAAACAAACTCTTCCAGCAATTGAGCTTCAAATAAATGAGATTTTAAATCAAATTGTTAATTTCAATATAAATCTAGATACTGATGGTAAGAATATATCCGCAAATATAGTATATTCCGACCGAAAATGGACCGTAGAAATGTCAAGTGGATTCGAGAGATTTGTATTAGGGTTGGCAATTCGTGTTGCGTTAATACAAATTAGTAACCTACCTCGTCCAAATATGTTATGTATAGATGAAGGGTTTGGATGTGCGGATAGTGATAATTTAGCACAGATGGATATTCTGTTCCGTAATCTTCAGCCCAAATTTGATTTCATTTGGGTTATAAGCCATTTAGATAAAATGCGAGATATGGTCGATAATAAGTTAGAAATTGCAAAAGAAAATGGATTTAGTAATATAAAATACAATTAATATTACTTTTTTTTAAACTTTATCTAAATATTAAGCTGTTCCCGTTTTTTGTTAATATTTATTAAAATAAATATAGTTTTTTAACAATGAACAAAAAAGGAACTAAAATATGCCAATTACAGAAGGTGGAAAATTTTCTCCAGTACAACAAATAGTCAGTCCGGGCGTGTTTACACGCGAAAACGATTTATCAGGTTTAGCACAAGGCGTTGCTAATATAGGAGGAGCAATTGTTGCTCCTTTCTCTGATGGTCCAGCATTCATCCCAACGTTAATAGATAATGTTGCAGAACTCGAAGAAAAATTCGGTAATGCTGACGGAATTTATTATGGTCCATATACAGCAAAAGAATATTTACTTGAACAAGGTGTCGTAACGGTTGTTCGTGTAGGTGGACTTACTGGATATTGGCAGAAAAATCCGTTGGTAATTTATGCTGAGCCAGGATATTGGACTCGAAATAATGATGTAGGTGCAGTTACTACATCGTCATTTATGTATTTAGATAGTGATGATTATTCTGAAAATATTCAGTTACAATTGAGTAGTTCTGATACAAATTCAGCAACGTCAAATAATTATACAAACACATCTTCAGTTTCACTTACACAAGCTACTGCAGGTGAAATTAATACATTTTTAAATAATTTACCAACAACCATATCATCTACAAATATTGCTACATTATCACAATCGTTAGCACTATCTAGTAGTGTGGGTAAAGTTTATAAAGTAGCTACTTTGCAATATAATTCAGACTTTTCTGCAAGTGTAGTTGCAAATGGTGATGTAGTTTCTGAAACAAATTCCGGTGCAGATTACATTTTAGCTAATTTTGATTATCAAAAATCATTCTTTTCTGCTTCCGTTAGTAGCTCAATAAGTAGCACAAATGCACTGGAATTAGATACATCAACATTTGGTGCATCTGGAGTTTATAACTATCTGTCAAATTCATACACGATCAGTGGAAAAAATATTACATATGGGTTAGTTTTTGGAAAAGGTTCCACTGATAACGTAGTCACTTTTTCATCCGCGAGTTTAGATCAACTAGACGCTTCGTCAGTTGGTGGATATCGTTTTCGATATGATACTTCGAGGTTGATATTTAGTGGAAGCACAAATGTTAAATTTGGTTCATATGCAGGTACGTCCACATATGAAGCAGATTATGACGGCACTGGTAATTTAAGCGGAAGTGTGTTGTATGCAGACAAGCAATTAAATGTAGGAACGGTTACTTCTGGAATTCTATCTAGATTTTTCACTGGAGATCCTGCAGGTGATTATTATTTCTTAACATCATCTGCACAAGGAACTGCTGCGTCTGCGGAAACATATATTTCTACAGCGATTAATGAAAGTACAGATGTTGTAGCAAAATTAAGTAGTTCACTTCTATCGGACACATCTGCTGGAATTGATTTAGATGCTATTAGTTACAATGGAAATATGGTATATCAAAGTGCGAGTTTCAAAACTGTACGTTCTGCAGGTACGTGTGGCTCAGGGCTTCAATTTACTGGAATTCTTGCAGGTCAATTTGGAAAATACAATGGCAACTTTGTGAGTCAGGACGATGCCGGTGATGATCCATGTTTGCCAGAAACATCTGAAAGAACCAAGTTGGTTTTGAGTGTGTTATCTAATACTCAAAATGGATCTACACAGTTTAATGAAAGATATGAAGTATTTGGATTTAAAACGTCTGTGTTATCGCAACAAACAAGTTCAACATTCCCTTACAGCAATGTTATCAATCCGAATGAAAATGAATATGAATTAATATTGAATTATAACTTCGTGAATGATGATGGATCTGTAAGCGAAGGTACGTATGGGTATTACGACTTTACATTAAATACAAATGATAACTTATATATCAAAAATGTATTTGGTAGCGATCCTACCGTAGGTGATCCGAGTAAACAAATATCTGGGCAGAAGATAGAAGCTGCATATACATATGTATTGTTCGAAGATAGTATTAAAAAATTCATAGCTGAAAAAACACGTCCAACTGGTGATGGTGGTGGGTGGAAATTAGCTGCCAAAACATCTCCATCAGAAGGGTTAAGTACGGGAGAATCTTTGAAATTTGTCGATCAATATTCTTTAGATCCAAACAGCGGAGATTCTCAATTCGCAATTACCAATGCAAAAACACCTTGGATATATTCGCAACAAATTGCACCGTTCCGTTCAAGTCCAGATAGTCCTGCAACTCCAACTAAATTTAAGTTGTTTAAAGTACATACTCTCAACGATGGTACAAAGTCAAACACTAAGTATAAAATCGAAATTAGTAATGTAAAATTAGCAGGTACAGTTGCTGGTAGTGAGTATGGTTCATTTACATTATCAGTTCGTTCGTATAGCGATACTGATAAACGTCCTAAATATGTTGGTTCGTTCCAAAACTTAAATTTGGATCCAGATTCTTCAAATTACATTGCTCGTAGAATAGGCGATAAATATTCCTATATAACATTTGCAGGCAAGGTTATCGAGTTTGGAACATATTCGAATCTAAGTAATCATATCCGAATTGAAATGAGCGATGTCATGTGGCCAGAAGTTTCTATTCCATACGGATTTGAAGCATATAACGCACCCGTTGACAGTACATTGAGTAGCTTGATTCCTGCAGTTAAGTATTCAAAGGCAAGTATATATGGATTGGGAGTTGGCAAATATGCATCTGGTACAGTATTTGGAGAAGTTCCTGGTGGAGATGATGAAATTAAGGGTCTATATCCAACGTCATCTATAAATGTTGGTGTCGCAAATGATACAAAACAATATTTCAAACCGTTACCATATTATGGTTCAAATGATCAAAATGGTTCTAATATTGATTTTGATTTGGAAGACAAGACATATGGAACTACCAATTCAGCATTTTATGCTGCATCAACTGGATCACTACTAGATCCTTCATTGAGTGGAAGTATTCCTTCAACATTCGATCCTGTGAATGAATCTACGTATGTCAAGATGCGTAAGTTTATAGTTGGATTCCAAGGAGGATTTGATGGTCAATGGCCAGCAATTCCAATTAATGTCGGAAGTAATATTACAGCTGGAAATTCTCAAGGATTGGATTGTACAAACATTAACAGTCCGGGTAGTATTGCATATAAACAGTGTTTAGCCGCGTTAGGTAATGCTGATGAATTTGATATCAATCTCATCGTGTTGCCTGGTATTTTCAGAGCACAGCACAGTTATGTAACTGAACTTACCATTGATATGTGCGAAGCTAGAGGTGATTGTTTCTATATCATGGATAATGTGATATTTCCAGAGAGCAATCAATCAACTGGATTAATTGATGCTGCTATTAATTCAGTGGCTACAGTTGATAGCAATTACGTAAGTACTTATTATCCATGGGTTAAGGTGCTCGATACAAATCTAAACAAAATTATCAGTGTACCACCGTCTGTAGTGTTGCCTGCGGTATATGCTGCAAATGATAATTCTGCTGCAGAATGGTATGCTCCTGCAGGACTCAATCGTGGCGGAATTTCAACTGCGGTTCAAGTGTTAGATAGAGTAACTCATCTAGAACGTGATGATCTATATGAAGGTCGGGTGAATCCAATCGCAGCATTCCCAGGTCAAGGAATTTGTGTTTGGGGTCAGAAGACTCTTCAAATAGAACAAAGTGCTCTTGATCGTGTCAATGTAAGAAGACTATTAATTAACTTGAAGAAGTTTGTTGCCAGTTCAAGCAAATACTTAGTGTTTGAACAAAACGTAAGTTCAACAAGAAATAGATTCTTGGCAATTGTTAACCCATATCTCGAAAGTGTTCAACAGAGAAATGGTTTATACGCATACCAAGTGAAAATGGATGAGGAAAATAATACTCCAGATTTGATAGATAGAAATATCTTATACGGACAAATCTTCATCCAACCAGCTAAAACCGCCGAGTTTATTGTGTTGGATTTCAATATCTTACCAACAGGTGCAGAGTTTGGTGTTTAATTGAATCGAAAGTAAATTAAAGCAATCCCCATCCGAACGGGTGGGGATTTTTTTGTATAAAAATATTGACTTTTTTATATACTTTTATAATTATACTACAAATACAAATTACTTAGTTGAAAACGAAATGAATAAATGTAAAATATGCGAAGAATCTACAAAAAATAAACATTATTGTTCAATGAAATGTAGAGATGTGTCAAGGAAAGAAGAATCGATAACATATAGAATATGTTTAACTTGTAAAAAAGAATTTTCTTGTCGGAAAAAAGCTAAGAAAAAATATTGTTCTGTAAAGTGTTCAAGTTCTGACCAATTTTTAATTTCTAAAAAAATGGAAAAAATGAAACGAACAAATTTAGAAAAATACGGCGTAGATCATTACGGTAAAACCGAAGAATGTAGAGAAAAAATGAAAAAAACAAATTTAAAAAAATACGGCGTAGACCATTATAGTAAAACGAAAGAATATTTAGAAAAAACAAAAAAAACGCACTTAGAAAGATACGGCGTGGAATTTGCACAACAATCGGATGTAATTAAATCAAAAAGTAAACAAACTGTGAATAAAAAATACGGAGGATTTACATTTGAATCTGATGCTTTAAAAGATAAAGTAAAAAAAACAAATTTAAAAAAATATGGTGTAGAAAATCCAATGAAGTCAGATCAGATAAAAAAGAAAGCACAAAATACAAATTTAAAAAAATATGGTGATATTACCCCATTGACAAATGAAAAGATAAAAAATAAAACAAAAAATACATTACAAGAAAAATATGGCGTTGAGAATATATCACAATGTAAACATATTAAAAAAAATATAAAGGAAAGAGTTATTGAAGAATTTTACGATTCATTACTTAATGGAAGAATTGGAGATGACATTATACCAAATTTTTCTAAAAATGAATATACGGGTGTAGGATATTACAAACAATATGAGTTTACATGTAAAAAATGTAATAATATATTTAATTCAGTATTATATGGTGGAAATACCCCAATGTGTAATATATGCAATCCGTATATTCCGAGTAAAACTGAGATTGAAATATATGAATATATAAAACAATTTTATATAGGTGAGATAATTAGATCGTCTAAACAAATAATAAATCCATATGAATTAGATTTTTATTTTCCAAATGAAAAAATTGCTATAGAATTCAATGGCATATATTGGCACAGTGAATTATCAGGTAATAAAGATAAACATTATCATTTAAATA
>JAAHTH010000292.1_pt1 | contig 47353 bp, 59 predicted proteins | sample 6116091 | NCBI WGS metagenome assembly JAAHTH01 (sample SAMN13939990, study PRJNA603662) | sponge metagenome | isolation source: marine sponge | host: Mycale hentscheli | place: New Zealand | collected 2006 | reverse complement strand
AGACTGGTGCTACTGGTGAGACTGGTGCTACTGGTGAAACTGGTGAAACTGGTAAGACTGGTGCTACTGGTGAGACTGGTGAGACTGGTGCTGCTGGTGTAACTGGTAAGACTGGCGCAACTGGTAAGACTGGTGCTACTGGTGCTGGTGCGACTGGTGAGACTGGTCAAGCTGGTGCTGCTGGCCAAACTGGTAAAACTGGTGCTGCTGGTGCTGCTGGTCAAACTGGTAAAACTGGTGCTACTGGTCAAACTGGTAAAACTGGTGCTACTGGTGCTACTGGTGTTGGTGCGACTGGTGAGACTGGTTTAACTGGTTTAACTGGAGCAACTGGTGCTACTGGTGCTGGTACAACTGGGTTTACTGGACATACTGGTGCAGTTGGATTAACTGGTAAGACTGGTGCTACTGGTGCTACTGGTGCTACTGGTGCTACTGGTGCTACTGGTGAGACTGGTGCTACTGGTGCTACTGGTCAAACTGGTGCAACTGGTCAAACTGGCAAGACTGGCAAGACTGGTAAAACTGGTAAAACTGGCGCAACAGGATGTGCTGCTTGTGAAACTTTTTCAGTCACATGGAATGGCTCAACAGCAGAAATCAATTCCGCAGATGTAAGCTCTTGCTGGTCTGCTGCTGGGATAACAGTTTGCGCTAGTTCAGCAGGTTATATTTCCACTGGAACTTTAAATTATGATTCCTCCGAAGATAAATGGAAGTTAACAGGTACAACCGCAGAGTTCGTAAGCGGAGCAAATAATGCAATTCTAATATGTCATGGGCCATGTTCTCCTAACGGTAAGACTGGCGCAACTGGCGCGACTGGTCAAACTGGTGCAACTGGCAAAACTGGTGGAACTGGCAAAACTGGCGCAACTGGTGCTACTGGTCCTGCTGCAACGGGACAAACTGGCAAAACTGGTGGAACTGGCAAAACTGGTCAAAGCGGTGAGACTGGTGAGACTGGTGCTACTGGTCCTGCTGGCGCAACTGGGGCCAAATACGCTATTGTTCCGACTAAAAATAAGCAAAAATATGTAGCTTTGATGTGTACCGAAATGCCAGAAGCGCGTTTCGAAGATGTGTTAACTATAAATTTAAATAAAAAATCTAAAGTAATGCAAAGTATTGACCCAACCTTCTTAGAGGTATGCGAGGATGATAGTGTCAAAGTAATAAGTTGCGTGCCTTCTCATCCAGCTATTGTTGGGGCAAGAGTTGAGTCGAACAAGGTTGTGGTAGAAATAGATGAAAAGTCCTCTACTCCAGACCGAGTAGAGATAAAAATAAACGGTATAAGAAGGGGATTCTCAAATAATAGATTTGAAGAATTTACCGAAGAAGCTGCTATGAAAAACTACAGGTTCTGGGGTAACTGGGAAAAATCTTAAGTTTTACTGCTTTTAATCCTAGAGATTAATTGAAATATTTTTTGCTTCGGAATATCTGATACGCTTTCAAAGTCTTCTGCGCCCTTTACTTCTTCTTTAATTAATTTAGCTTTAACTCTGTCAAAAGAAATCCCTTTTTCTTTCATAGCTTCAGTAAGAGATTCTTCGGGAGTTCCGCTAGACGAAGAACTGGGAACATTGCCATTCGAGCGATAAATATTATTTTGAACAGAAGACTCAGCCATTTCTTCTTTAGAAACAATATTAATTCTCAAAAAGCTACGAACGCACCGAGCAAACGCTCTATTCTCTGCTGTAGTGGCTAGAAAATAATTTCCAAAAATAGGTGCAGTATTTTGAACTGAAGAGTCAGCTACAGCCGAGAAAGTTACTTCTTGACCTTCTGTTTCGTAATTTGGAACCCAAGTAATTTTACAGTTTGCAACAACATAATCAGAAGATGGTGTCTGAACGTCATACTCGACTTTACTATAACCTCTGATTTGCGCTAGCTCTTTAAGTCCAGAAAGAAGGATGCATAACTCCGTATCTTTAAGCTTAGTAACGTCAGTTTCTGAAAGTTTTTTGCTTGGATTCGCATACAAATGATCAGTGTTAATCATTTTTCGCCAGTCAATCATACCATTATCTTCAAAGATATAATTTACTTTCTTGTCAACAAGAAGGCCGTTTGCGTCTCTATTAATCTTTTTAACTTTCATTGAGTTGATTATCTTAATTTTATTAAATTGAGTCAAACTTTTTTTATGATCCAAGAAGAATCTAAATTATGCTCGAATTTATCTAAAGAGGATAATCTTTGAAATGCCGTTTTTTCTGGGCTAAATGACCCCAATTTCCAGTCTTCTTCGGAGAAAAATACATTGCCGTTACTTAAGGTAAATTTACAGGTACGGTAGAATAAGTCTTTGTTTTTTCTTAACTCTTTAACTTTCTTCAAGTCTCTTTCTTCAACTTGGGGAATAATGTTGCCTACCTCCATGTAAATTAACTTTTTCTCATTAAGGTCTTCGTTCATTAAAGAGCTAACTAAAAGCAATTTTACACCAAGTTTTTTTAACCTTTCACAGAAAGCGAAATTGTCATTATCTTTTTTAACTATATAGACAGTTTCTAGTACGTTGTTTTTGTATCTAGCTAAGAGATTTAAATCTATTTCTTTATCTGTTACTAAGCTAATTGGACCTTGTTGTAATTGCTCTTCTAGCTTTTCTTCGTCGTGCTTTAAATCCATTCTGTAAATAATGCTATTTATAGAAAGAGACTTTAAGCTTACGGCTTGATCTGGAATTGATTCAACAAACTCTTGACCGTCAACATACTTGAGTCCCATGTGTACGGTCTTAAAATTTAACTTTTTATTTATATTTAATTTGCTTAAGATTTGATTCGCTACATCCTCTGGTAACACTGTATCTATAGTTTCATTGTTTTTCGGATAAATAAACTTATCTAAAGAAGACCAAGAAAACTTCCCGTATTTACCGTGATCTTGAACGCAAACTGTAGGGGTTTGATTTGCAGAAGCGCACTCAAATGAAAAGTTATTATTTCCTATAAATAATTTAGAGCTTTTAATTAGATAGGCTATTTGATTTATAGAAGCTCCATTGTTGGTTCTTTTGGTTTCGGTTATTGGTAGGTCGTTCGCGCTACCTACTTGGATTATCTCTATATTCTCGTTTTTTAGGAACGGGTTGATGAGGTCAATTACCTTTTGCCAATGCTTGTATCTTGAGGATTCTGCCTTATGAGATATATCTAAAGTTATGTAATTATGATTGGATACAGGAAAAAAATGAGAGTGAATGTAAGGCTTCTGTATCTTTAACCCGCAGTTAAGGGCGTAATTTTCTATTAATCGCATAAGCTATACTCCATCTTTTTATTACCCATAAAAGAGTAATTTGGATCAAAGGCTTGGGGTACGTATATCATTTTAAACAAATCGTCTTTTTGGAATTTCTGAATGTTATTAAACATCTTGTCATGAAAAGGTATTACCCTGTAAACATTCTCATTACCTAGTACGATGTTAAAATATTCGTTCTTTGTACAAAAATAAATATCGTGTTTAGGGTAAAGTTTTTTTATAGAGTCAAGTAAAGAGGTGCAAAGATAAACTTCTTTCTCTGCTTCGGGCATCATGAAAAGAATCCTATTCTTGCGCTTTTCATCTATATAGTTCGACAGGTCTTCTTGTTTCTTTTGGACGTTTTCGTTTTGGGCAACTTGCCGAAAATAATTTTCGATTTGATCTCTTGGGACTCCTTCTTTTATTTTTTGCAACCAGTGTTTATACCCTTCGTCTATTTCAGATACTTCAGCCTTTAAAATCTCTTTATATAAAGACATTATCCACTTGCCGTTATCTTCTATATTTTCTACTTTTGCGTTAGGGTTTTTATTTTGATCTAAAGAAAAGTATGAATCTTCTGCAAAATCCGCTGAATCTATAAATTCTTCTATAAATTTTCCTATTTTTTCTATTGAAAAATTTTCTAGAGTCCAGTCGCGAGCTTTACTTCCCCATTCGAAGCGTTCTTCTACGCTCATTTGGTAAACTTTTTCTAACTGTTCAGAGATTGATTCTGGGCAAGTGGAAGCTTTTATAAAGCCAGTGCCAAATTCTCTATACTCATTCCATTCGAGTGGCAGCGAGTGCGCTTCTGGGTAGCACATTTCTTGACCGCAGCTATAATTTGTGACTAATGTTATTAACTCTGTAAGTTTAGCTTCTTGTATTGGTATTTCTTGACCACCAGAGGTGAATGGATGGCAGTATACATCCATAATATTGTAAATTTCATTAAGCTCATTTTCATCTACCCCTAAAGAAACCTCGGTTGTGTTTACGCTTTTCTTTGCTCCGCATTTGTCACAGTCTGAATCTGCTCCGTCATAAGCTTTTACAGAATAACTAAGGCAATTTTTACAAATATGGGTAGTTAATATCTCTTCTTCGGGTATTTCATATTCTTTTGCAAATTTTTTAATATCCCACCCTTCTCTAAAGTTCGTATGAAGAAGTAGTCGAGGGTTTTTAATCTCAGGGTTACGCTGTTTAAATTTCGCATATCCATCAAGTAAATTGGATACAGATTTTCTTAACTGGTTTCTAAAAACAAAACCAACCACGAAAGCGTCTTCGGGTATTTTGTTTTCTATCCTCAAGCTTTTTCTTTTTTCGTTGCTAAGTTTTCTAAATTTCTTTTCTCCAAAAGCACCGTGCAAGGTTTTAACGTGTTTGTGACCGAGTTTGTGTAGCTCTTTAGTGGCAAAATCGCTCCATATCCAATAATTTTTTGTTTGAGGTGCTATTTCTACAGCAGAGGGCAGGATTGGAAGCGAGTCTAGAGTCGTCCACAGAGCAGATTTTATTTTCTTAAACCAAGGTTTGGGTACAGCAAAGTTAATACCCCATATATCTTGAGCGGCAATATAAACATCGGGCTTAACTTCATTTACAACTTCATCAAGCATAAATGAGCCGTAGTGAGATGTTTTACTAAAGAAGGGGTCGTCTTGTATTTGTTTAACTTTTTCTGGAGAAGAGGGCAAGCATCCTAAAGACTTCCAAGGCGTCTGTTTTAGTTCTGGAGAAAGCTCATTAAGGCCACAGCAGTAATGATATATTTCATATTTACCAGTAGAATATAAATAACCTAAAACTGATTTAGCGTTTCTAGCAAAACCAGTTTTAAGTAGTGAAAAATCGCTTTGAAATAAAAGCTTCTTTTTTCTCATTAAAAGATATCGTCGTCGTCGTCAAAGTCATCTTTCTTTTGAGATGATTGACTTGTTTTTTGGGGTTGTTTGTTATCTTTGTCGGGAGAATATTTAAAAGACTCACCGTCAATTAGAGACAGTGCGTTCTCAAAATAGATGGCAAGTCTCAAGGCTTCTGAGTCAGAAAAGCCTATAGAAAAATTCACCTTATTAGTTGAGTCTTCCTTGTCCTCCTTTTGCACTCTAAAGATAAAGCCCTCAAACTTATCAGCCTTGTATGGCTCAAACTTAAATTTAACAACTTGCGATTGGCTCCCGTGATAGCCTTCGAAAGTTTTTCCGTTTCGTATTCCGTCGATAAATTTGCAAACCTCAAACTCAGAAAACTTTACGATAGCTTTTTTACTTGGATCGTCATTGCTAGCTTTGAAGTGTCCAATCTTTTTCTTAGCGTCCCAAGAGTTTTGCTTAAGTAGACTGGCCCAGAAAGTGTTCTTTTCAGTGTTCAGCCAAAACGTGCAAGCGCATCCTTTATTGTCTGGCTTTCCTTTGTAGTAACGGATCATTCGTGAATAGTATAGTTTTTATTATTATGTGTCAAGAGTCGTTTTTAAGGTCTGAAAACTTCGTATATACCTTATTGTCTTGAACTGTCATTGAGTCTGCGAAAATAACATCTTCAAATTTAGCACCTTTTACTACTAAAATTTGATTCTTCTTGGGAAATCCTCCGTTTAGAATTTTACATTCTTCCATTTTTTGATTAAAAATCATAACTTTGGTATTTCCGCTTTCGTCAGATATATTTAATCTTAGATATTTACTTTTCTTTTCGCTTCTAGATACGCCTCGATAAGGGTCATCTGACACATATCCTACGAAAACATGTCTAGTGCCTATTTCCGCATCGCAAACTTCTCTTACAGTAGATAAACTGTTTCTTTTTGTAGAGAAAATACTTTTTAGAGTTCTGTTATACGTATAACCTAGAGAATTTTTTTCATAATACCAATTAGCAAAGGTTTCTGATTTTTTATTAATATTATAAATTTCAAGATACGGTTTACTTTTATTAGTAAGCGTCTGCATCCTAGATTCTTTTATTATAGGCTTACCTTTTTCGTCATTTAACGTAATTAGGTTTTTAATTATTTTAACTAAGTTATAATCGTAACTTTTCTCATGTTTTCTTACAAACTTCTTTTCTCTATCAGTTAAGCAGTTCCATAATTGAGCTTCGTAAACCACTTTGCTTCTAGATTGCCCGTAATCGTCCTCTAACGCTCCAGCTTGAATAAGAGCGCATAAGCATGATATATTAATGCCAGCTTTACCTGCGGCGTCAAAAAGGTCAAATTTAGTAGAATGGTGAGTCTTAAATTTGTAAAGCTTCTCCATGTTTTTATCAGATATACCTTTAATAGATAGAAGCCCAAATCTTATATCCTTTCCTTCTTTAGAAAAGTCCATCTCTGACTTTATTAAATTTGGCGGTAAAAGCTTTATGTTAAATCTATCCATCTCTTGATTTATCTTAGATATTTCAAGCATAGGGTCAGACTCATGCCGCGTCATTTTAAGTAAGCTTAAGAAAAACTCTTGAGGATGCTTAAATTTCAAATAAATTGTAATTGCTGCGAGTGCTGCGTAAGATATAGAGTGCGACTTATTAAAAGAATAATTAGCAGAGTCTTCCAAGATATCCCACAAGACATCTCCAATTTCAGGATCAAGATTTTGATCTTTAATTTTATCTTTAATCTTTTTCTTCCACTTCTTAACTTCTGATACTTTTTTCTTGCCTACAATTCTTCTTAGAATTTCCGCTTCATCAAGGGTAAATCCTACCTTGTGAGCCATTTTCATTAACTGCTCTTGATATAGTGCAACTCCTCCTGTCGAAGATAGGATATCGTCAAAGAATGGATGTATCGCTTCGTTAACATCATTATTTGTGTAATTAGCGTATTGATCCACAAAGGCCAAGGCACCTGGTCTTGCTAAAGCTAAGACGGCACTAAGCTCTTCTAGGTTTTTAGGTTTTACCTTTTGGCAAACTTTAAAATTAGTATCAGCTTCTATCTGAAATAAACCGTGAGGAGCTTTAAGGTCTTGAAGCTGTTGATAAATGAAATTATTATTTAAATCTATATCTTCTAGCTTAATGCCTATTTTCTTACAAGCGTCATGAACCACTGACACGCTCCTTAAACCAAGGACATCAAGTTTAACATTAAATATTGAAACCCAATTCATATCGTAAGAAGAAACTAAGCCCTTCTTGTCAGAAGTTAATTCAACGGGACATGAGTCATCCATTTCGTCAAAAGATATAGAAACGGCAGAAGGGTGAACGCCTTTATTCTTTACCAAGCCTCGTAGCTTTAATGCGACTTTATAGGAGTCGGGGTTTTCGTCGCACCATTTTTTAAATTCATCTACTTCTTCGTATGCTTCTTTAATATCTTTTACTGTGCCAAAGACTTTCGGTATAAGTGATGACACTCGATTCATTTCTGACTCTTGTTTTTCGTCAACTACTTTCCCGCATTCTTTAACGCATAATTTACCGCTTAAAGTATTAAGAGTTAATATCTTGGCAGTTTTTCCTTCAAATTTTTCTTCTAAATATTTCAGTACTTTATGTCGGTTGTAATAACATATATCCATATCAACGTCACACATAAGTGAACCGTCTAGATAAGTAATGCCGTCAACAACTTTCTTTTTAGCTCGAATCTTAGATACAAACCTCTCGAAAAAAAGCTCGTTTTTAACGGGGTCAATACCAGTTACTCCTATTAAGTATAAAATCAGACTGCCAGCCGCACTTCCTCTCCCGACTCCAGTAGGGATATCATTTCTATCGCAAAATTTTACAACGTCCCAGACTAAAAGAACGTAATCTATAAAACCTAACTCTTTTAAAGTCTTAAATTCATAATTTAATCTATCTCTATAATCTTCTTTTTTAAGCTTTTTATCGAGCAAGCCTTTCTTGCATAAAGCTACAAGAAATTGTTCGTTGTTAACGTCATCGCTTACGCCGACTTCTCTTTTAAATTTATTTTCTATTTTAAATGAGGGAAGTCTTACCCCATGCAAGGATAAGTCATAGTCCTCAAATTTTTTATTAAAATCTAAAGTTCTACTTGCCATTTTAATTTATTCCATACTTCTACATTTAACTCTAAGTCTTTAAGAGCGTCGTGTAGTTTACTTTCATCGTGTTGTATTTCAAACTGCTTCCCTAACGCTCCCAACGAGCACTTTAAACCTTTAATTATAGTATTGATAACTTTATATTGATATTCCAAGAAATTCTGTTCCTTAGAGTAATTAAATTCCATTTTAACTCCTTTAGCTAAAGCGAAGGTATCAATGACTTTAGGCATTAACTTCTTGTAATCAAGATTCATATATTTGTAAAAACCTCTAATCAGATATATATCAAATCCTAAAACATTATGCCCTACGATATGGTCGCAATTTTCAAGCCAGTCTTGAATGGTTGGAAATGCTTCTTCGGGTTTAATTCCTTTTTTATCCATAGTGCCTTGACTATACCTAGTCATTTTTGCGGCATCCTCGCTTATCTTGAGATGGGTATCCCATTTTATGTAAAAATTCTTTTTGTCTAATATCTTATCGCCTTTCACTTTAATCATTGCTATTTGCCAAGGTAGGTTATGGCAACTGTTTAAGCACAGATTAAACGTTTCGCAGTCTATAAAAACATACTCTTTATTTTTATTAAATCTTAAAAGGTTATTTTCCATTTTCGCTCCAACTTTCTACGCAAAATTCTTCGCTACACATATGATCAAAGTTAGGTTTGTTAAGAGATGTTCTTTTACCGATACATTTGAAAGTGAGATAAGATTTAAAATCCTCTCTCTTTTTATAAAAAATGCTTTTGGTAGCGTATATCTCATATTCTTCTTCGCAGTATTCTTCTACTCTGTTAACAAGTATGTCATCAAAGGGTAGGTCATTGTCTTCTGTGAAAAATATAGGAGTAGAGAAAGAAAAGTCTGTAATACATCTGTGATGATGTAGTGTATTCAGGTGGAGAAAAGAGTCATAAAACGGAACTGCTAATTGCAAGTCTTCGTCAGACCAATATTGCTTTAGAGTCTTAAAGTCCATGCGTGGCAGATAGTAAAATCCTTTACATGCAGCGTCTGTGGAAATCTTTATAAGTCTTTTATATCCTTGTTTATTTTTAGCAAAAATTATAAACTTACAATTAGTTTTTCTTGAATCTTCATCTTTAATTTCTATATCGGCGCAAAATGTCATTCGAAGACCAAAGTTAAAATTAATCTTTTCGTCTTTCGAGTTAAGGTATCCTTGAAGAAAACCAGACATGCTATCATCTACAAGGTATAAATTTTTAATTTTATTTTCTTTGCAAATGCTTATTATGGAATCTGGGCCAGATGGATCAGAGTCTTCTGGCTTGTCTAGGGTCAGTATAGATTTCCCCAAGCTGTAATGAGACTTGAAAAGGGGAATTTGTTTCATTGGTCTATGATTGTTTTTTTATAGGAAAAAGTCAATTGATATTTAAAAATTAAAGTCTTCTTCGGATTGTTCTTTTAAGCTTTTCTTTTTAGATTCTCCGCAAGAGGGGAAATCTTCTTCGCTAAATGGATTGTGAACTGGGCAACCCTCATAATGCTTTTTTTCAATACTTTGATTAGCTTTAGGCGAGAGAGCTTCTTTCTTAAGTGATGTTTTAAGAACCTTGCCTTGCTCGTCGATTATAGCGTAATAGTCGTAAGGAAACTTAAAGTCACAATGCCATTTTATCGTTCCATCTACTTTTAACTCGCCTTTATATTTAGCATAGCCGCAAGAAACTGGCCCGCCAAAGCTTCCATCTTTCGGGTACGGCTTATGGTGTGCAAAGTTTGAAACGGCGGCATTTTCGTCAAACTCGTCAATTTTTTTATAAATATCAGCTAGGTGATATTCAAACCCTTCAATCTCCTCATCGGTAAAGGAAACTTTTTCTGACGGAGATTTCCCGAATTTAAGAAATAAAAATTCTACTAAAACATCTTTATAACTTTTATAAAGCTGCTTCTTCGACGCTAATACATATGCCATAGCTTGAATATTAGATGTAAGATCATCTCCTTTAAACTTGCTTTTGCTAGTCTTGTAATCTACAATTTTAATCTTTTTATCTTTAGTATATTTTATTACTTTATCCAAGAATCCTCGTATAACATAATATGGATTTTTGTTTTCAATCGTAAATTCACGCTCTGGTTTGTCTGGCCTTCCTCCCTTGCCAAAGAAATCATTTTTAAGAGCTACAATTATCATTGAATTACACAAATCATAATTCTCTTCTGATAACGCCCCTTCTTTTTCTAGGTATTTTTTTACCAATACGTGAACGGGCTTGTGAGCGGAAATAGAGTTTTTTCTGACTATTAACTCTGCTATGTCACGCCTGTTTTTAGCTAGGATTAGTTCTAAGACGTTATGGCAGACATTCCCTCGCCGCATACCGTCATTTCCTTCTTTGGGTAATCCTACGCCTTCATTAGCTTTATATTCGCAGTAAAATTTCCAGCTACAACTTTGGTAGGTTTTAATTCTGGATGCTGAAAGCACTAGTTTTTTTTGTTTTTTATCGGGCATTTTTATACCAATTTAATATTTGGTCCGTAGACATTTCCCCAAAATCTTTTTCAATTGGGAGTTTTATTTTTATTTTATCTTCGTTAAAGTGTTTCGATAGTTCGTTTTTAAATTTTAAAGCAGCCTTGTTTCCTACGTTGTTATTTCGGCTATCGTCATTGAGAGCAATGATAATTCTACTTAGCCTGTGTCTTAAAGTAAAATTAATCACCGAATTAGAAAGCGTAACCCCAAACGCGACGATAACATTTTTTATCCCGCAGTTAAATAGGGCCAGCATATCACCTATACTCTCTACGATTATCAATTCTTGCTTTTCATCTACATGCTCGGAATTTAAAAAAGATGGATATGTCCAGTGGCTTTTTTGCCCGATATGTTTCCATTTTGGTGCTCTTTCGGAATGCTTTACAAGCCTTCCAGAAAATCCTAAAATATTAAGATTCTCATCAAAAATAGGAAAAACATACCTATTATAAAACTTCCCTCCTTCTATTCCATTATCTAAGCCGCCTTTAAAAAGTTCTAAAGTCTCTTTGCTTACGCCTCTATTAACCCAATAATTATGATTATTTATTAGCTTAGATAAATTATCTTTAGAGTAAAACTTTTTATAATTTAATTTTTCTAGAGTTTTCTGACGTATTTTTTGTTCGTCAAATTGTATGTCTTTGTTACTAAGCCATTCTTTAGCTTTGGTTTTATCCTTAAAATTAAGACTAATTTGTATAAGTTTTAAAAAATCTCCCTTTATATCTCTACCGTAATCTATGAAAAAACCACTATTTTTCTTCACGGAAAGACAGGGGCTGTCTGACTGTCTGTAAATAGGGAACATTCTATATTCGCTGGCATAGTCTTTTATCTGACTATATCCAAGCTCTGATAGTATGTCTTTTATTTCATCCATTAGATATCGGGGTCAAGGTCTCCAGAATGAGTATCGTCTAGCATAAATCTTTCTTCTCTAAAGTTTACTACATCTCTAAGGTCTCCTCTTTCGGCTAGGAAATAATTGTCAACAAGCATATTAAAGTAATTAGTGTCTTGTCTGAATGTTCCGTTGGGTAGTCGCCTTCTAACTAAGTCGGTATGACCAGGTGCTTCTTCACCTTGAGTCCTACCTTTAAGTATAAACATTTTATGAGAGCCGAATCTCAGGTTGCTATAATCTCTGTCTTCGAATGCTTGCTCTGCCTCGTCTAAGTCCATAGCTTCGTCTAGCGATATCTCATCTGGTGTCTTCGGTCTGATTGAAATAACAGTTTCGGCATATCTTTGTATTCTATCAGAGTCAGCGATAATCGTGCTATCGTCTGCAACCTCTCCAGATTTTTTATTTCTAGACTCTGCGCTCCTATTGGCTTGTACTGCTGTTATAAGTGCAGCATTGACTTTCATGCAACACTTCCTTATTGAGCTTAGTTTATCGCCTAGTATTTGTCTTTCGTTCCAGTTTTTTGATATATCGTCACCTGTACAGGAAATATAATCATATCCAATTATGCATGGATTTCCTTTTCCTACATTTTTATAATACCATTGGAGAATAATTTGTTTAGTCTCCTCTGTGGTACATTCGCCTACGTAAACATGCCAACATGGAAATTCTTCGTCAATATTATCTAAGCTTTGCCTGACTTTAGAAACAAGGTCTTGATTTTTTCTCCATTTACCAGATTCAATGGCATGAATTGGTATTCCGCTTTGAGATGAATAGATTCTATCTGAGACTAGCTCATACTGCATCTCAGTATCGAGTATCAAAACTGGAACTTTTTCATTTTCGCATATGTGATGGCATATTTGGTGTATTATGCTACTTTTACCTATGCCACCTCTTCCTACAAATACTGTAGCCGTACCAGTCCTGAAACCTCCGTATCTTCTATTATAAATTTCAAATGGACTTTTATAACCTATAATTTCCTCTGGGTTATTTCCCCTTTCTTCTATTCTCTCTTTAATGCCATCATAGATTCTTTTTGGGGTAAATTCGTTATCCTCAAGCAAATAAGACATTGATGTTATCTCATCGATTTGGGAAATCACAGAAGATTTATTAGAAGTATTCTTAGACTTCATTGCCACAGCAGCAGCTTCGTAACACTTTCTCCACTGAAATCTAAGGTACGAAAGCCAATGCAGGTCTCTTATAAGTTCAAGAAGGCCGTCTTCGCTTATAGCTGCGTATAGTGAGTTTTCTAGATATTCAAATACAGGAACGCCGTCCTTATCTTCTAACCCTTCTTTCTTACATTTTCTGGATAAAGTTACTACGTCTACAGGTTCAGCGTTTAAAATATTATTTTTAAATACTTGAAAAATAATTTTATGAGTTGGATGCGTGAAAGCATCTTCTTTTACTAACTGTTGATTTTCTAAAAAAACCTCTGGGTGTTTAAGTAAGCCATATATAACATCTTTTTCTAATTCTATATCTTTTAGTTTTTCGTCTTTCATATTAAAAATTAAGCTAACGGGTCTTCGTAATCATCCCGATCACCGAAATCGTCCCGATCACCGAAATCGTCTTCGTCGTCTAAATCATCTCTTAGGGAATTCATACAGATATTTACGTTATTTTCCTCCATAGCTTTAGCCCATAAAGAAGCGTAAGCCTGAAGGCATAAGGCGTTTTTATAATCTGCAAAATCTGCATTTATCTCAGGAACGCCATCCTCGTCAAAATTAAATAAAATGTAACCGCCATTAGCCCATTCATCTATTTGATTAAGTAAATGTTTCGGGAATGGGTTTTTTTTCTTTTTTCTCATAAATCTATATCGTATTTTTGTTTAAAGAACTCTCGACCTAAGTTAATTAAATCATCTTTATAGATTTCAATCAACATAAAAGAGTTATCCTCCAGCCATTCCGCTTTTTTAACGTCACGCTTTATGTGACTAAGATAGTTGGCTCTGGAGTTTTTGTGGAAGAATGGGTTAAAGCTGGAGTGTTGATCTCCGTTAACCTCTACCGCAATTCTTTTGGTAGCATTTAACAGGTCTACCTTCATGCGGGTTCCGTATACTGGGAATTCTTCGTATACTATCTGATTTTCCCAATATTTTTTAAAAAATTGTTTTACATTGAACTGAAGTTTAGATCGAGATTTACAATCCCAATCTATCAGATATTTAGTTACATTTTTGGTAACAGATTTTCCATAAACATTATAAAGCCTCATTTTTCATCTTAATTCTTTTCTTAAAAGTCTCCAGCGATCACTGTCTATATCCTTTTCTCCAGAGTCAATTTTCTTAATCATATCTAGAATTTCATCAACACTATTGTAAATGTAATTATGCGGAAGCATCCCTAAAATCCAAAGTGGGGTTTTAGATTTGCCGCCTTCCATAGATATAAAGATTGGCTTTTTCATCCTTACGGCGGTTACTAACTCTTCAGAGCTTCCCCAGCTTGCAACGTCTGGGAGCAGGTGGGCAATAATGAAGTCTGATCTATCAACTAAATTCAAATCATAACTACGAACTACGCTCATTCTTTTAGCCACATCGCTGTAATGACCGTTAGCCATATCTTCGGCCATTTTTTGGCGAGCATTTTCGTCTTCTTCTACGTCTTTTACGAAAGGCTTTCTGTAGGGGTTGAAGGTAGTTATATTTAACGCTTCTAACTCTTTTTCTACATATGCTCGCCAATCCCTACCATTGGCATATTGCATGTGACCAACTAAATAAGTCCTTGTCTTCTCTAATAAATTCATAAATTAAGATTTTTTAAGAACTTCAATAAATTTATTAAATAAATATTTTCCTATTTTAGGATTTTCCTCGAAATAACGCCTTAGATTGTCCATTCCTTGGTGTTGCTGTTTGAAATCTTCGCCAGTGTCTTTTTTTACTTCTTCGATAACTTCTTCATTAACCGTAACCCAAGCTCCAGCTTTTTTTATCATTTCAAACTTAAGCATGTTATCTACGACTTCATATTCTGCCCAAATAGACTTACCATCTGTTCTGCCGTAGCAAATTGGATAAGAAGCTAATATTCCTGTCTTTTCATTAGTGGTTTTCTTAAACGATACCTTGCACCAGTGACCAATCGGAGTTTTGCCGTCTTTATCAAAGATCATGTCTCCTTTGTATCTTTCCTGAAACTCCAAAATCCAATCACTGTAATGGAGTAAAGCGTTTCCTCCAGAGGCGTTTGTTAATTTAGGATCGCTTTTCTCGTAAGGGTTTATGCTTACCTTACTCCTCACTTGAGATATCATGAAACATATATGGCCTCTGCTTGCTAAACCTAAAGCCATTCTTTTAAGGAAATCAGAGCTTAGAAGAGCACCTCCCGCGACTTTAATAGCTTCATTTGCGCTTTTCTCTAACTTTCCGCGACGGCCCAGGGCATCCATCCAGTCGCATATAACCATAAATCGCGGACCGGGGGGGGTCCACTTTAGGGGGTGCCTAATTAAATCTATAACTGTTTCATAAACATTTGATTTTACCACAAACCAACTATTGGGATCAGTTGAAAGCCCAGACCTTCTTATCATTTCTTTAGACAAGCGACCCTCTGATTTTATATATACGACCATTGAGTTTTTCATCTTCTGAAAATTTCTCGCGAAAGATAAAGCGCAGGAGGTTTTTCCTCCTTCAGCTACTCCAGATGCCCTTATGATACCTGGTTTAATTCCTCCACCCATTTCAATGTCTAATGTAAGACTTCCACTGGATACAGAGTAGTCTCTCTCTTCTTCATAGTTGTAGTGATCACCTGCGTTTTGCTTTAGGTAGCTTTCGATTTGCTGCAAGGGTGAACTTGAGTCGCTTACTTTATCTTCTTTTCTTTTCCTCATCTTCAAATAGGTCTAATATATTTTTAACTTTTTTCTTAGGAGAAACGCGGTCTTCTCCTAGTTTTTTATCTTCGTATTTAACTTTTTCTTTAGTAAAATTAACATGAGTAGACTTAAAAAGGTAATTCTTTTGTTCTAAAAATTCTTTACCTCTGGCGGTTTCAAACCAGCACAGCGAGTTTAGATTAAAACCTAAATCTAGAGACTTCCAGAAATTGAAATCTGAGTTTTTCTCAAAAAGTCTTTTAGCTACAGCTATTTCTTTTTTCCAGTCATTTCCAGAAAAGTATTTTGCTTTTTCTATAAAATTCCAAACTAAATACTGATATTTATTTCTAATGATTGGGCGATTGCCCTTTGCGTCGGTAACGTTTTTATTTAATTTAAAATTGTCATTACTCGGCTTCATTAATGTCCGATACTACCATCTTTGTTACCAGCGAGTCAAACGAAATCATTGGCTTCCAGTCTAATTTCTTCATAGTTTCAGACGCATCGCCCATTAAAAGCTCGACCTCATTTGGTCGGTAAAATTTTGGATTAATTTTTACTAAAATTTCCTCACGTTCTGAATTATTATAATACTTTGTTGATAATTCGTCTCCCTCAACTTCACTCCAGTTGCCTTGGATGTTGGCGGCTTTGAAAGCTTTTTCTAAAAATTCTTTTATTGTATGAGTTTCACCGCTGGCTAAAAGGTAGTCTTCTGGTTTTTCTTGATTCATCATTTTCCATACGCCAACTACAAAGTCTTCGCTATCGCTCCAGTCTCTTTTAGCGTATATGTTTCCTAACTCTATAGGCGTTACAGGTTTATTTGAGTCTAATTGCTTACGTATTCTAGCTACACCCTTGGTTATTTTTCTAGTTACAAACTCCTCTCCTCTTTTTGTTCCTTCGTGATTAAATAACGTTGCATGTACAGCGTATATGTTATAGGACTCTCTGTATACTTTAACCATATGTCGGGCCGCACATTTAGAAGCTCCATATGGGCTTCTAGGTTTTAACGGGTGGTTCATGTCTTGAGGTGAGTAGTCTACATCGCCAAACTCTTCACTTGAACCAGCAGAGTAAAATCTACATTTAGGGGCATGTTTTCGTATAGCCTCTAAGAACCTAACAACGCCCCCGCTATTAGCGTCTAAGACATGTAGGGGCGAGTCCCAGCTACACCCCACAAAGGAGTTTGCTGCAAAATTAATAATATAATCAGGTTGAATTTCCCTGACTAGGTTATCTATGCTTATGGTATCAGTCAGGTCTCCGTAGACTAGTTGAAAATTTTCATCTTTTAAAAATTTAGAGCAGTTAGACATGTTTGGGTTAGAAGACCTTCTTACCATGCCGTATATTTTGTAGCCTTCTTCAAGTGAGATAAGATACTCGCACATATTTGCGCCATCTTGCCCTGTGATCCCTGTTACTAAAATTTTACTCATATTTCCTTTATGTTTTTCAAGTTATTTTTAAACCATTCATAGGTAGATTTCAAGCCTTCTTCTAAATTTATTTCATGACTCCAACCTAGATCATTTATTCTTTTATTATCTAAGACTCGCCTTAAAGTTCCATCTGGTTTTGAGGTATCAAATTGTATTTTGCCTTCGTAATTAACTACTCTGGCTATTAAGTGGGCTAAATTTTTTATAGATATCTCTTCTCCCGTGCCTAAGTTTATCTGAGAGATGTTTTGGGAGTATATTTTGTCGAAGTCACACTCTTTAAGCACATGTACGCAAGCGTTTGCAAGATCGTCTACGTGCATAAATTCTCTCATAGCTTCCCCTGTCCCCCACACTTTGACTGTTGGCGAGTTTTTCTCTTTTGCTTCGTGAAATTTTCTCAAAAGAGCGGGAAGTACGTGGGAATTTTCTAAGTGAAAATTGTCATTAGGGCCGTATAGGTTTGCGGGCATTACCGACATAAATTGACATCCGTATTGTCTATAATAGCTTTCGCACATTTTTATACCTGCTATTTTGGCGAGAGCGTATGGTTCGTTGGTTGGCTCTAGGGGCGATCTTAAAAGATACTCTTCTTTGATGGGTTGATCTGTAAATTTGGGGTAAATGCAAACGCTGCCTAGAAATAAAAGTTTTTTGACTTTGGTTTTGTAAGAGGCGTGAATTATGTTGTTTTGTATTTGTAGATTATTGTATATGAAATCAGCGCGATATGTGTTATTGGCGTGTATGCCGCCAACTTTAGCCGCACAGTCTATAACTACATCAAAGTTATTATTCTCGAACCACTGAAATGTTTCTGTCTGATTGGTTAAATCTAAATCTTTCCTGCTTAAGAAACATAAATTTGTACAACCCTCTGACCTAAGCTTTCTTAAAATTGCAGACCCTACCATTCCGTTGTGGCCAGCTATAAAGATTTTATCTTTTTTATTTAAATGCATTCTGTTTCTTTTTGGTTTTCTGATTCTACTATTTCTGCTTGTATTTGGGAGGCGATAGGGTTTATATCTGAGTTCACTCTAAAAACTAAAATTTCATCTATATCGCGAATAGACTTCAGTATTGTTATTCTATCTTTTAGAGTGGTTTTAGGAGACTTTGCGTTTTTGTCTTCTAGCGACGGGTCAGACTGTATCGCTACAACTATATTATTAAATTTTTTTCTTAACCTTTTTAGTTGGGCGCATAATTCTATGTTAATTAAATCAAATACCCCCGTAATTAGGCACGTTCTTAAGTTTAATCTACTTCGCCATAAATCTGCGTTTATTGCTCTGTCGTCAATCATAAGATCGTAAAACGGTTTTCCTAGTTTTACTTCGTGGCATTTTATTCCCCACTTTTTAATTTGTTGATTAGTTAGGTCTGTCCAGTCTAGTCCTGATTTGCTGCCGCGAGCCGTGTAGAGAATAATGGTATGGCCTTCGTCGTAGAGCGAGTTTATTTTGGCGACTACAGAAGGGTAGGCTTTAGCGTTTTCATACTTTACGTCTTTGTTGCAAATTGTACCATCTATATCGAAGCAATAAGTCATCTTATTCTCTCGTCGTTTTGATCTACGGGCTTTCCTACAAAGTTCTCTGGGTTTCCTTCATGATCTAAACCTCCTTCGCGGGGTGATGGAAAAGGTTTTTTGTCAAAAAATTCATCATGAGTCAAGTTATTTTCTTTTACTAGCGGGTATACTTTTTGTTTTAGAAAGTCTTGATCTACTTGCCAGTAGTCTCCTTTGGGGTGATCCTGCGCTAGGTCATACAAATTAAATAAAACTCTATTTCTGGCCCCCCACATACCGCCGAGTATTGGTACTCCGTGTTGCGGATGATCTCTCATTATGTGAAAATCCTTATCGCTTTTAAGCCATTCGTCAACGGCTTCCTTTTCCCTTTGATCCAGTCTTGAGTCGGCATCCCGTGAGATCATAACGTCTATTGAAGGGTCGGATGCAGCGTAGAATCTCCAAAACATGCCCTCCCAGTTTCCTTCTTCGTGCATGATTGAAATTTCCGTATTACTTCTTTTTTTAAGCTCTTCTATTGTATTGCTAGGCGTTGATTTCCCTACATAGTATCTGCATATCCAGTCTGGGTATATGTCTAAAGACAAATCTGCATTTTTAACTGCACCAATTGTGTACTTTGGGTTATCTCCCCACAAGCTAAAGCAAATTACTTTTTTCATTTATCTAGTTCCTTTAGCATCCATTCTTCCACGGTGACTGTAGGTTCCCAGCTTAGTAGGTTTTTGGCTCTCGATATATCTGCGAGCGTCTCTCTCGATTCTCCAAGTCTTTCTGGTAAGTGTTTATGGTTTTCGCTTGCTAATTTTGCTAGGTTAATAATGCTGCTGCTCGTTCCCGTGCCTATATTGATGATTTGCCCAAGCACTTCTTTTTTGCTGCATGTTGCCGCCTTGATATTCGCTCTCACTACATCTTTAACGTATGTAAAATCTCTTCGTTGCTTGCCGTCTCCAACTATTGTAAGTGGTTCACCGTTTTTGTTTTGCCTTAAAAATATTCCAATTACTGGGGCGTATTGACCCTTGATTGGTTGCCTTTCTCCAAAAACGTTAAAGTATCGCAGGGTGACTGTCTCAAGACCCCATAGAGTGTAATACATCTTACATAAGTCTTCTGCTGCGACTTTTGTTACAGAGTATGGGTTTAAGCAATCTCTAGGCATATCTTCAGTTAATGGTATTTTATTTCTTAAGCCGTAAGCGGAGGATGTTCCTGAATAGATTACTCTTTTTATGTTATTTTCTCTCGAAAGTTGTAATACATTGCATGTACCATAAAAGTTAGTGTGACAGGCTTTCTGGGGTCTATCTAGCGTGGGTTGAATTCTTGACTCAGCAGCTAAATGGAAAACAAAATCTATATTCTCAAAAACCTTAGATTCGCAAAGTTTATCATAGTCTTCTATTTTAATCTTATTATATTGAGCTTTTTCGTTCACATAAAATTGCTCATTAGATTCAGCAGATAAGTCATCAACGACTGATACTTCGTGACCTTGCTTTATTAACTCGTCTACGATGTGGCTACCAATAAAGCCGCATCCACCTGTAACTAAACATCTATATTTCATGCTATCTTAATGTTGATTTGTATAAGCCGTTTTGCGATCCTTGAATTACCAAAGGTGGCTCCCACCAGTAAACTTTCATATCATGTAAATAGAATTGATAAGAAAGTTCCCAATCGCTAACTGTATTAAATGGTTTTATAGTTTCGTAAATTTTTTGAGCAGCTTCTTTTTTTAGTAAATATGAGTCTCCACCCCTCGACGCTGGGTGATTCACTTGATATGCTACCTTATCTTCCTTAATGTAGGGTTGAGGAATCCTTAAGCCGCCGCAGCATCCCATGAATATCGCATCCCAGTCTTCTGGCGTTTTTTCCAGAAAGCTATTAAATTTACTTTTAAAATCTTCAGCAAAAACTACGTCATCTTCCAGTATCAGTCCGTAACTGTTGCATTTTTCTGCTATAGACTTAATTCCTAAAATATGTTTTATAGTACAGGATATTTCTGCTAAATTTAATTCTCTAAATGGAGTGCTGCCCATTTTGTAACACTCGTCAATAGTGTCAGCGTATGATTGCGGGTCTTTTTTGTACCATTCTTGGATTATATCTTCTGTTAACTCTTCTTGGTCGTATTCGAGTATGTATTCGACATCTATATCATTGTCTTTGAAATACTCGTCTAGCCTCATTTTTCTTTCTATGAGCCTTGTATAATGAAGTACAAATATTTTTTCTACATTAAGCATTTTATTATAAAATAATCGTCGGCGTGTCTAGTAAGTCTTCTAGAAAAGTTAATATATTGTATTTTGTAAAATAATCTTTTTTTGATTCTTGTATAGCCTTGTTTCTGTGTGAAATTGGCCTATCTATTATATCTTTCAAGTCTTCAATTACGGAATCTTTTTGAGGGTTAAATTCTACGTAACTTTCTGGGTTGTAGGCTTGATTAATCGTTTTGCAGCCATAATATATTGGTACACAATTATTCAAGATGGGGTCAAAGAACTTCTCGGAAATATACAGGTTTGACCTTGAGTTTTCAATAGCTATGCAGTATTTATATCCTTTTATAGCTTCTCTTTTTAGGTTCGGAGAGCCTTTATATCTTGAGTCTTTAGTGCTCCAGTTGTTTCCGTAAAGGTCTACGGGGAGGTCAGATTCTAGAATATCTGTGAAAAGTTTATTTCTTACGTGGTATAGAGTTTCCCACCTTGGGTGAGTTCCAGTGGGGTATCCAAGGTTTGGGATTCCGTGGTTTGTGTTTATATAACAGGCTTTAAGCGGGTAATCTTCGTCGTCTACTCCTTCTGGCAGCGTGCTTTCACTTAAATATTGCTCAACAGACGGACCTGTTTCAAAATTTGTTTCATGGTTTTTTCGGCTGTCGTGGTGAAACATAAAGTTATGCCTGTAAACCACTCTTTTGCCTTTTCTTCCTTCCCACTCTAGCTCTTCGTCATTTGTGATTATGTATTTACATTTTTCAATTAATTTATCTCTCCATGCTACGACATTCGGACTCCAGCTTGGCTCCATGCAAAATGCGATATTTTTTTCAGGGGGGGAATTTTCCATTTCTGGGCTATGAGTTAAGACTATTAGGTAGTCGTAGTCTTCGCCAGAAGATAACTCAAAGCATTCTGGTAAATTTCCCCAGTTTCTAATGGCTCTCTCGTTGTTTTCTTGAGGAGAAGCCCAAAAAGAAGAAAATTTTAATTTTATTTTATCCATCCTAATTCCTTGGAGTAGTTTTCAAATAGCAAGTTTTTATTGTTAAAATCTTTCATCAGGCTTCTGTATTTCGATTCTGAGACATCGGATTCTTTAAAATCTTTCCATTCTTTTAAAACTAAAAAAGGAAGATGTTTGTGGTGCTGGATATTCATACTGTTTGTTACAACGGGAACAGTGTTAAGGTAGAAGGCTTCCCAGTGCTTGTGGCAGTCTATCCCGTTTCCATTAGGCGACAATATAAAGTGAGACCTAGCCACTTCTCTTAAATAAGATTCATAATCTACTTTTTCGGAAAGGCTTAGTCCTGTTTCTTCTAAGCAAGTGCTTCTTTCTATATAGTTGGTGTTTACATCAAAGTTTACGTAAATTAGATTATCTTTTTCTATTTTCTCGGAAGCTATTTTGTTTAAGATTTCTTGGTTTCCGTGCGCCCATTTAGGGTTAGCTATTCCAATTGGTATGGAGTTTATTTTTGGGTGTGAGATTTCTATATTCTGACCGTACCATTTTAATACCCTCTCATCATCTAAGAATTTTTTAAACTTATCGTCTATTGTTATATCTGAGTTATGGGTAATTATCTCAAATTCAAAATCAAGATTAAAGTAGTGGAAGAAGTTTGCGAGATATTCTGTTTTTACGAAAACTCTGTTATTTTCTTGACTGTTTACATTAACTACAAAATCGTGTTGATGTGGGCCAGTGTATTTACCGACAGAGTATTTACATAAACTTTTAAAAGCGTTACCGCAAATGTACTTATAAGATTTCATTAATATTTTTAACTTCGCTTTGATTTACTCTTAAAAATTTAGCTTTAAATAAGCTTTCTGGGATTAAGATATCTTCTTCGTCTTCTATAATATTTATAAAAGTTTTATTTGGATCGTTTATGTTTTCTTTAACTAGCGATGCAGAGAAATAGTCTTTAGTTTTGCCTATAATTACATTGCATTGCCTACTAAGCCAAGAAGTTTCATTCGTATTAGAGAAGAACGGAAAAACTTTTTTTAGGCTTATAACGTTATCTAAGCTCTCTAAGTCCTTGTCGTTTTCTGTTACAAAGATTATTGAATTTTTATGTTTTCTTGCTAGATTTTTTATTAAGTTGGAGTATTCAACGCTGTCTCCAAAGTCGTACTCACTAAAAGAATTATCAACTAGCACGCAATGCTTATCCTCTAATTTTTTTTCATTTAGATAAACTGGTAAAATGCAGCAAAAACTACTGTAGTCAATACTGGGGATAAAGTTTTCTTTAGCTGGTATTTTCGTTTTTAGTATTTCTTGGAAAAGATAGTCAAAGAGTTTATAAGTTAGGTTGAATCTGTTTTTTTCGTTTTCATTCAGAAGCTTCGAGGCAAAGGAGTGGTGCGCGTTAATAATTATCCTGTCGCCTTTTTCAAAAAAAATTTTTGTAGAGTCCCATTCCGCGTTGGAGATTTTTATCGGGCAGACATCAATTAACAAATCAGGGTCTTTGAAACAGAAAAAGTCGTAGGTATCTTTCTTGTGGCTTTCGGATCGAATCTGTATAAATTTTTTACAAAATTCTCTCGTTATGTGTATATCGGGATATCCCCATTGGTTTGCGAAAGTTATCTGTTTCACTTTTTAGAACGACGTTGTTATTGCGCTATGCGCGTCATTTATTTTATTTTCCATTAAAGAGATTAAGTCTTGGCCTTTCAAATTAAACCAAGGTTCATGCGCTGCTCCGACTAAATCCGTTGTATAAACCTCTAAGCCCATCATTTTTGACTCAACACATACCCTACTTAACGTCTCTGGGGTAAATGGGACAAAAGCAAGTGCAGAGAACTGACCAAGCTCTTCTAAGAAACTTTGCGGGTCTTCGTTGTGTAACAAGTCGTAATCAAAACGTTTATTAATAAATAACCTTATGCCTTCTGGTGTTTCTTTCTGCGGGACAAGAGATTTAACTACTGCTTATTTGTCGTTTTTGGGCTTGTTTACAGTTTCTTTTATCACTTTAAAGGACGATTCGTTCCAAAGATTTCCAGAAAGGTTGTAGGTTATTTTTTCGGAGCTTAAATTTTTATCGTAAATGCCTTTTTGTAGCTCTGACTGGCAAATTATTCTTTTGGAGTTTAAGTGGAAATCTACATTGATTAACTCGTCTTTAGGTACAATAAAGTTGTCGTATACCGCTGGGTTAGTATGATCTACAAATTTATAATCGTGAACGTATAATAAATAATCGCAGTTCTCTTGTATGTATTCTTTAACGTCCTTGTTTAGATTGAAGAAATTAGATACTATAAATTTAAAATCTTTCTCCTTTAAGGAGGTTATTTCTTCTAGCGTTAGTTTTTCCGACTTCTTCTTGATTACTTCATTGGTTTTGGATAAATGTTTGTATATTTCTTCGTCGTTTAACGCGGCCCCGCCAATTCCCCACGGATACCCGTCCTCTACAAAAAAATCGCTTATTATGCAAAAAGATAACCCCTCTGACATACAGAGAGGCTATTGCTTTTATAGATTTATATCAAGACTATTTCTTGCCGCTATTTAGAGAGTCTATTTTCTCCTCAAGCCTGTCGAATCTATGGTGAACCGCTTTAACCAAGTTGTCGTAATCGCCTTTTGATACGTATTTTTCGGGAATGGAGAGTGCTAATTGGTTAATTTTGTCATTGAGAACCCTGTAGTCTGTACTAGATTTAGCATTATTTTCGTCACAGCCGTTCTCTATCTTATTTATACTATTAAAAATAAGTTTAAATAGCCAACCACCTAAGAAGCTGATTAGCCCGAATGCTACGTTCAATACTATTTGAGTATCCATTATATAATATTACACTTATTTAAGGTTGAACCATTTTTTAATTTTATTTAAAAAATAATCTTTTTCGAACAAAACAGATAGTCCTACGGCGGCGGTAGATATTATCGCCGCTAAAAAAGACACAAGCACTAATATTACAAGAATTTCCATAGTTTAGGTAGCAAATTCTGATTGCCTTAGTATGTTTAGTCTTTCTATTAATTCTTGTATAACTTGGTTTTGCTTTTCTATCAAGATCGCGGCATTATTTAAAGAGTCTTCTCTTTGTTTTATTTCTATCTTCATTCTCATTATCTCTAGATTTTTTTGAGCTAATTTACTTTCGTATATAATGCTAGACACGCCGTAAGACCCGATTATAACGAATATAAGTATTATTATGGTAAAAATTTTATAAAAATTACCATTTAGTAGGTTTTTAAGCTTTTTTTCCATGTATAATATTACACTTAAAATGATTTAATTAATTAAATAAGTGTAATATATCTCAAGCCATTAAGGCTTTTACTGTATGAAAATAACGAAAAATGCATTGGGGAATATGTGTACTCATATTCTAAAAGTGGCACTTATGACTAACTCTTGGATGGGTATTACCCTTATGGGGTTGTCTGTGGCTGCTATTTTGCAAATAATCAGTATAAACGACGCCGCTTCATACGGCGCATTGTGTATTGGTTTTTTGTTAATATTAAAAGAATGGGGTAAATAATCCCGTCTTTTACCTCCTGCTTTTAGGCGGGGGGTTTTTTTATAGTGTAATAATATTAGATGATGAACATTTTTAAAAATAAAGTTTTTAGGGTTTGCTTAGTGTTGTTAATACTTACTTACCCTTTTACTTCTGAGTATAGATTTTTTTATTCTAGGGGTATAAGTATGCTTCCTACTTATCAGGACGGAGAGTTATTATTGATTTATAAGTCTAAATCAATTAATAAAGATTGGGAGCCTCAGAGGGGGCAGGTCGTTGTAGTTAAGGAGGAGAGTGGAGACACTTTACTTAAAAGAGTTGTAGCTTTAGAAGGGGAGCATGTAGAAATAAGGGATGGTGGGATTTATATTAATGACAAAAAATACGAAGATGAATGGACTTACCAAGATGTAACTTTTTGGGCAGAAAGCGAGCGCGAACGATCTAAAAAGTCAAAAAAAGATTGGCTTTTCCTAAATACACACATGAAAATAGGAATAGTACCCAAGGGATACGTCTGGGTTATAGGGGATAACCGAAACGAATCTTGGATGGGTATGGTTAAGATTAAAGATATAAAAGGCTGTGCCTTGTCTTAAAAGTCGTCTTCTAAAACTCCAGAATTTTGATAATCTTTTACTTTTCTTTCGAAAAAATTAGTCATTGCTCCAGTGTCTACAACTTCAGAAAGCCAAGGGAATGGATTAGTGTCACTTTCGAATCTGTAATCCAATCCTATTCCTTCAAGCCTTCTGTTTCCTATGTAATGCATGTAATCAACAAACATGTCTGCGTTTAAGCCAAGTATGCCTCTAGGCAGAACGTCATGTGCGTAATTTATCTCTAACTGAACAGCTTTCTTAATATGTTCTATAGTTTCTTCTTCAAATTTTTTAGTCCATATCGTTGGATACTGCTCCTTTAACGTGTTAATTAAGTAGGTTCCAAAATTAATATGGAGACTCTCATCTCTTAGAGTATATCTAATTTGATCAGATAATCCTGGTAGTTTATTCTGTCTGCCTAGGGCTAAAAGCATAGCGAATCCGCTAAAGAAAAAAGTCCCTTCGCAAACGATATAATAACTAACTAGATTTCTTAAAAATTCTTTTTTCCCCTCTGAGGTTTTAGTCGAAAACCCTTGTCGGTTTACGTCCGTGGTTATGCCCATTAAGAAATCGTCTTTAGCTTTTATCGATTCTATATTTTGATAAGCTTCAAACACCTCGGACACTTTTAGGCCAAAACTATCGCAGCACGTAACCACGGTCCAGTTGTGAAGAGATTCTTCATACGCCTGTCTCAGTATATATTGTCTGCATTCTGCGTCTGTAACCCATCTAGCTACAGTTAAGAGCAAATTATTAGCTACAAGAGACTCGCTTCCCGCAAAGAAACCCAAGCATCTTTTAACTAAAAGTTTTTCGTCGTCAGATAAATCATCACCTTTCCATTGCTTTATGTCTGTAGACATGTTTATTTCTGCTGGACTCCAGTTGTTTGCAACAGACTTCAGAAAGTTATCCCAGACTGATTTATGTTTATGAGGTAAAATTTGATTTACTCCAGCAACCTCTTCTCCTAATAGCATTCCATCCTTACTCATTTATAACTCCTTTCTTATTGACAGCTTTCACATGTAGGGTCTATGATACTGCAAGCTTTTGCCATATCTTCAATAGCCTCATGTTTAGATTCTATTTCTTTCATTGGTGTATTTGTTGATTTTTCTATCTGGCTCGCACTTTTATTTCTAAGGTAATATGTGCTTTTTAAGCCTTTATTCCTCGCATAAATATACAAATCATTCAAATATTTAAGGGAGGTTTCTTTGTTAAAAAGGTTAAGGGATTGCCCCATATCTATCCACTTTTGTTTTGCTGCGGCAGAATCAATAACTTTAAATTGATCTTGGTTAAACGCTGTTCGGTATCTAGTTTTTAAGTCCTCTGGTATATCTTCTAACAGGGACAGGTCTCCATCTACTGACTTTATAGCTTCTATAAGGTTTTGATTCCAAATACCTAGAGCTTTAGCTTCTTTCACAAACCATTCATTTACAATCGTCAGGTTTCCGCTTTTATTTTCATAAACGAAAAGCGTTGAAAAATCAGGCTCTATACATGGAGAGCATCCTTGTATGTAAGATATAGTTGCAGTTGGGGCTATAGCCATAGTATTACTATTACGCATTCCGTGATCTTTTATATGACTTCTAACATTTTTCCAATCTAACTCTGGGCAAAATTTTCTACCTCTATGTGAGATGGGTTTTTGATCAAGGTAATCCATTAAGTCTTTATAGGTATCTATTGGTATAACGCCTTGATCCCATTTTGAACCTTCGTAAGTCGAGTATTTACCTTTTTCTTCCGCGAGTTTACTGGAATTTAAAAGACAGTGATAGGATATAAACTCATAAAGCTCGTCTGAGAATTTTATTGCATCGTCGCTCGAAAAATCTATTTTATAAGAATGAAATACGTCAGCCCAGCCCATGCTTCCTGCGCCAACTGGTCTATGTTTTAAGTTCGAGTTTTCGGCTTCTTTCGTAGGGTAAAAATTAATGTCTATAACATTGTCTAGCATTCTCATTTGCGTAGCAATTGTCTTAGAAAGTTTTTTGAAATCGAGTTTGCCTTTTGAGTCTAAATGCTCTTTTAAGTTCACAGAGCTTAGATTGCAAACTGCCGTTTCTCCGACTTGTGTTTTTTCTCCATCTTCAAAGCGAGAGGGCTTTGTGTGAAGGAAAATTTCTGTACATAGATTAGAGCTATGTATTACGCCTTCATGGGAGTTAGAGTAGCGAATATTAGAGTTGTCTTTAAAAGTCATCCAAGGATGGCCAGTCTCGAAAAGAACTCTAAGCATTTTTTTCCACAGGTCTTTTGCTTTTACAATTTTGTAATTTTCTAAATCACCGCTATCTGCAAGTTTGCAATATTTTTTATAAATTTTATCAAACTCATTTCCGTATGTCTCGTGAAGTTCTCTAGTGTCTGACGGGGAGAATAAATACCAATCCTCGTTTTTCTGAACTTTCCTAATAAATAAATCAGGTATCCAGTTCGCGGTATTCATGTCATGGCAACGCCTTCTTTCGTCACCAGTATTTTTCTTAAGTTCTAAAAAGTCTTCTATATCCAAATGCCAAGGCTCAAGGTAAGAACAACCTGCACCTGGTCTTTTTCCTCCTTGGTCTACAGCTATAAGTGTATCGTTGTATATTTTAAGCCAAGGTATTAACCCCGAAGACTTTCCATTAGTTCCCTTAACGTAAGAGTTACTAGCACGAAAGTTGGTACAATCAAAACCAAGACCTCCAGCATATTTAGATTTTCGAGCTTCCTGCCAGAGACCTTCAAAAATACCGTCAATGGAATCATCAAAAGTATTGAGATAGCAACTAGAAAGCTGGCTATGATTACTGCCGCTATTGAAAAGAGTGGGAGTAGAACAGCAAAGGCTAAATGTAGACAGTGCGTTATAAAATTCGATAGCTTTTTCATTTTTATCTTTTTCGTTTAAGGCTAGTCCCATAGCTACTCGCATCCAGAAAGATTGCGGGGTTTCTAACCTCCTTTCGTTTACGTGATGAAGATATCTATCATAGATAATTTGAAGACCTAAGTATTTAAATTTTAAATCTCTGTCTGTTACGAGTGCCTCTGAAAGCATCTTTAAATCAAAAGATAAAAGCCTTTCGTCTAAAATCTCTTCTTTAACAAGGGATTTTATATTTTTTATAAACGATAGCTTATGCTGCTCCTCGAAAACGTCTTAGTTTCTTCTTCCACCAATTCTCTCTTTGTGTATGGTGGCTAGGAGTAGTCGTGAGGCAGCGTAAGAGTAATTAGGCTCTTTTTCTATCTTTTGCCTTGCGCTCATTATTAGAGCTTTATCTATTTCTTTTGTGGTAATTTTATCATAGAATTGAACGTGTGCATCTAGCACGATTTCGCTCCATGATACATTTTCTAAGTCCTCACATGCTCTTTCAGCGCATAGATTAATTTTATCTATATTAAGCTCCTGTAGCCTACCGTTGCGTTTTTTTACTAAAATATTTGAACTCATTTGAAGTTATGCTTAATATTACATCTATTATTGATTCTAAAAAAGAAAAATCTGTTAAAAAAAAATTTTACAGATTTAAAGAAAGCAAAAGTGTAATCTTGCTTAAGACTACATGTTTACTTGCGTAAAACGACACCTACATAAAGTCTTTGAGCTTTCTCGCATTGCTCGCTTGAATAATACTCTTTAGCATCAAGGAGATTAAACTTAGCTGTTGAGTCTATGTATTCTGCCAAGTTATTATTTGTATAGTAAGAAAAGCTATTTATGTTCCAATAGCTTTTGTGAAGCGGGTTTTCAAATGCAGCTTTGCCGTTCGAGCTAGGTACTTGTATTAGCGCGTATCCGTCAGGCTTCAGGCAGCGATGAATTTCTTTCATCGAGTGCAATGGATCGTTTAGGTATTCAAGCGCGTTCTTAGCTAGGAATAGACCAACGGATTCAGACTCGAAGGGCCATTCTTTGTTTAAGTCTCTTATAATGTCTACGCCATTTTTTCTGACCAAATCTACGCCTATGTACCCATCAATCTTTTCTTTGCCGCAGCAGAGTTGTACTTTTGGTGATTCGCTTTCTTCACACCAAGATTCTGCGTCTTCTAAGTAGTTCATGGGTTAATTGTTCTGTCTGACGCCTTCCTAGATGGGTCGTTTATATGCTTTAAGCCTTTGCGTTTTTCGGAATAATTTTTAAAATATTTTTCCTGAACTGGGTCATGGCCTAGTATTTTTTTTCTGGCTTCGCTAGCTTTTTTAGACTCGTCCCAAAGGTCTCCTACGGTTCCGCTTTTTTTTCCAGTTTTTTCAGTAAACTCCCTTTGGTTAAACGGGTCTATTTTTGTGTCCATTGAAGCGTTTGGATTCAAGAACACTCTATCCCACTTTACGCCTTCGCTATCTACGTAGACATGCTCTTCTTTCATAGACTGCAAAACTTCTATTCTATGTTTACTTTTTGGGTGCTCGTATACGTATAAGGGCATTTCGTACTTTAGCTTGTTTCGTTTAAGTTTGCAAGGTTGAGATTAAGGTGGGTATACTTGAATCTCCTAAGACATTGTGTTGTTTTTTAATAAAAATTTTTGGAACGGAACCATCCAAGACATGTGCCTGTTGTCTGTGATTATGATTCTCCAGTTTCCTATCCATTCTTTAAAAGTGTCTCTCCTGTAATAGTCCCATTGAGATTCGGGGTGAGTCTTTTTTTTCCAGTGCTCCTCAGACCTTATTTTTAAATGCAAAAACCAAATGGAATAAAAGTTTTCATCTTTTGGCACATCTGTGTCAACAGTGTGGAGAAGTGGGTTCACATTTGGCTTTGCGTTTTTCGGGTGGGTGTACTGCATTAACTTTTGGTCTCCAAAAGAATTACATACTTTTAAATCTTTTGAAAATGAATAATGAGACCTGTGCATCATCTCATCAGATAAATCTTGGACCTTACCTATGGTCTTAACAGTGTTTGAATAATTGCCTGTATTGTAAGAGAATACTGGATGTACGGAGTTTATTGCATCGTTAGGTAGGTCGCAAATCATCGTGAACCAATTTACTGCAAGTGGGTGGCGTTCTAAATGATCTAGCGCAGACGCATCTTCGACGTAGAGAAATTCATCAGTGTCGCAAAAAATAACGTATTTTTCTTTAGCGTTTTCTCTGACCCATTCTTTTAGTTCTTTGATACAGTCGTAAAAGTCTTCTTTCTTTTCTTTTTTGATTATAGCGTCGTCTATCGGGTATTCGTTAGCGTTATCAAGCATGTATATATTAGAGACGCCTAAAAAATTATACCAATTTTTAAAGGCAGACATTTCTTCTTTGGGAAGATTCCAAGCTACGGAAGCAACGCAAAAATCCTTAGTGCGCTTTCTGATCTCTTCGATATTTTCGTTTATATCTTGTATTTTATTTATGCTGAATTTCGCTGCGCTCTGAAATGATTTATATCCGTTCATATGCTGGTAAGTATATTTAACCGTGCGTGATAATTAACTCAAGTCTTCTTAAGGGTTTTTCTCTTCTTTTTTGAGCTTGGTTTAGCTTTAACCTTAGCCTTAGCTTTAGCTTCCTCCAACCCTTTATTCTTTACGTTTATCGCAGCGTTAATATCTCGGTCAAGTCGCGTTCCGCATTTAGGGCAAATCCAGTGTCGTTTCTTAACTGGCATTTTATCAACAACATAGCCGCAACAATTGCAAGTTTTAGAGCTAGGAAAATAGCGATCAACTTTAATAACTGTTTTCCCAGCCCATCCAGCTTTATATTCTATCTGCCTTCTAATTTCACCAAGGCCAGCGTCAGCTACAGATTTTCCCCTGTAACCTTTCTTAGCACCCATCTCTTTAAGGTCTAAGTCTTCCATCATGAAAGCGTTATATGAGTCGTTATAAGCTAATTCATGCGTAGCTTTATGTGCAAAGTCACTCCTTCTGTTAGCAATTTTTTCATGGATTCTAGCGTTTATCTTTACTTGCTTCTTCCAGTTTTTGCTTCCAAGCTTCTTACGGCTCAACCTTTTACTGTTAATGCGTAATCTTTTTTCTTGCTTCTTCAGGTGTTTGGCATTTTTAATTTTTGTGCCATCATCCAAAACTAAAAGGTCTTCTAGGCCAGCATCAATACCAATAGAGTTATCCTTGTTAAAACTTTTAGGTTTAACTTCTGGAAGTAGGTATGTGACATTTATAGCTACAAACCACTTACCAGTACTTGTTGCTGAGACCGTAAAAGATTTAGTAACTCCATCTTCAAGAGAATAGTATTTGTCACCGACTCTTGTATCAAGTTTAGATACCTTTGTTTTAATCAAATAATTTTTAAATATTTTTTTAAATTTAGGTAGCTCTAAACGCCGATCTTTAATATGAAGTTTTGCCCCTGTATCAGTCTTGATATTTCGTTCTACGCGAAACGCCTTGGGAAACCTTCGGACTTGCTTAAACTTAGGATAGCCAGCACCTCTGAAAAAATTCTTAAATGCTTTATCTAAATCTAATATAGAATTAGCTGTACCCGCTGTGATAATTTCATTAAACCACTCGTTGCCTTCTTTTTTCTTAAAGTCATTATTAAACCATTTCTTTGCATCGTATGCGGTCAGTTTAGGTTTATCTACCATTTTGAGATATTCATGATACTTCATTTCTACGCCCTCTTTCTCACAGTGTTCTTTCCACTGTTTGGTTAAGGGTTCATGATAGTCTTTCAGATATCCTAACGCCGAATTATAAGCGATTGTGCTAGCGTCACAGTTTTGAGTTAAAAAGCTTTCCTGTTCCTTAGTTGGATAGATTCGAAACTTGAAAACTCGCTTATGTTCCACTAGCACTTTTTCGCTCATAATTTTTTTATAATGAATTTATTTTTTTAAGTCAACAAGGTAATGATCTTTGTTGTCTTTTTACCTCTTTTACGTTTTATTTATGTAGTCATCATAAGTTTATACAGAACGTATCCGCTAAAGAGTACGTTTAAAGCGAGTAGGATCAAGGCTACGCGGGCGTAGGTCATGTTTACGGTCATAAAGGCGTTCATGCTGGATGTTGTGCGAGCTTTAGTTTTTGCACTTCGGCTAGTTGAACGTTTGCGGCTTCGTGGTGAGCTACTGCTCTTAGTTGTTTTTGTTTTAGTATTGCTCATACTTTAATTATATTAAGGTTATTATTTTTTAAGTCAATAAAAAAAGCCCCCCTTTCGGGGGGCAGAGGTAATTTCCTGCCTGAGTTCCTAACGGATACTCATATCTGCGAGGACGTTAATTCGGGATTGACCATCCCTACTAGACTTTATACTAAGGATTTTATGTTTATAGGTCAACTAGAATTTTCAAAATATTATCAGCTAATTTTTCGCTGTTAAATTCTTGAGCTAACTCTAAGCCTTTATGGTTGCATCGATCATTATTAACTCTCTCAATAACTTGATCGCACGCTTTCGTAAATTGGTCTTCGCCGTAATCAAAGATTTTACCCTGATTCCAAGTGTCTCCTTTCTTAAAGAAAACTCCATCATACGCTTCCTTCTTTCCGCTTGGCTCAACAATAACTGAATTGCTATCGTTAGCCCACTCCTTGTAAGCTGTACAATTCAGTATAACGGCGTGAGCACCTAGAGCTACCGCTTGAAATTCTGGTAATCCCCAGCCTTCACCACCTGACATTCCGAGAACAACGTCTGCTGAATTTAAGAAGTCGTTGTATAACTCGTTTTGAGGCATGTTACCCAAAAACTGAATGTTAAAGTATTGTTCTCCTTCAAGAGATTCAGCAAACCATCTCTTGTTAGTCTGTTCGTCTGCAAAAGGGTTGTAAACACAGCATTGCAGGAAGTACTTTTTATCATTACCATACTTCTTAGCCCAAGCTTTTATAGTTTTAGCGTGGTTCTTCCTGTGTTCAAACTTTCCGCATAAAATAAAAGATATCCTATCGTCATCAAAATATTTTTTATCTTTTTTATTAAAATTATACTTATCAAAAGCTAATGGTACTACTTCGCTATCTACCCCGCATTTAGAAAAAATATCTTGAGTATATTTATTAGTAAATATTAATTTATCTACATTTTTAGCGGCGTTAACTTCGGCTAGAGTTGGCTGGTCTAGCTCGTAAAAAGTTAGAAGCGCGTGTCGCCTAGAGAATGAATCAAGCCCTCCATTGAAGTGCCATAACTTAAGAGTAGGGTTATCTCTTGAGTGGGCAGTTTTTGCCTTATTGATGCACTTTTGAATCCAAGCAAAAAATTCTTGATCTTGAGATTGACTTGATAAATCAACCTGACCTATGGGGAATAAAGATGGTTCAAGCTCGCGCTTATACAACTCTCGCAGTATAAGCGTCGAGACTTGACCAAATGAAACACCATTTATTGGTAAGTTTAGTGAGAAATTCACTTTTATAAAACATCTTCAACTGGGTCAGGCTCAGTGCTAGAATTTTCTACAGCTTGAGCTTCCTGCGGAACTTTAGCGGTAGATGCTGGCGTTGAGCCGTTTTCCATTGGACGCTGTTCGTATACTCGGAAATCTGGCGAATTTTCGCTCTTTTTGTTAGAGTTAGAAAAAACCACGACTCTAGTCTTAACCTCTTCGCCAAACTCATTTTCGCTAACTACATGGCCAGCGAGATAGGTTTGACCTCCGTTTCGACTTTTTCTCTTCCAGAGCGCACCTAGCTCTTTGTTTTTATTTTCTGTGTTATTTCCTGTGTTATTTTGGTTTTCGCTCATAACTTCATTGAGAATATTTTAATTATAAACCTGAGTCAAGGTCTATTTTAAAAACTTTACAAAATCTTTCATTACGGGCTGTAATATTTTTTTTGTCTCACCTATCCCGCCTTTTACTTTTTCCCATTCTATTAAATAGTCAGCTTTTTCAATTAAACTTGGGTTTTGAGAGGCTTCGTCTTCATTAGCTGGCTGTTTAAAAACTCTTTGACCATTCTGCATTTCAAAAAGGGATATATGAACCAGTATTCCACCCATCTGTTCTTTTAGCCAAAAAACTTCATCTTGGTCGTATTTGTCAAACCTAATATCTGTAATTACAGGATAAAGGTTTTCCGATTTGTTTTCGACGCAATAATGATTAAAGATGCGTTCCTTTACTTGTGGTTCGAGTTTATCTATCCAGAACCTACCTTTAGTTCGCCCTCTTTTAGACATTCCGTGAGCAACCAGATAGGATCGCACTGAATTTTTCTCATGCCAGCTACAGTTCAGTATATCAATGGAATAATTTTTAAAAATAAAATCTCTCATTTCAGATTTTATTTCATCAGCAAGAGAGAATCTCTCACAATTGATATGCTCTTTTAGTAAGCTATAGAATAAGTCTTTACCAGACCCTGCTACCCCAGAAATTCCAATTATTCTGCTTGCCATTCTTCTGAATCTAATGAGATTATATTATTAACATTCCCCTTGAATGTATATTTTCCAATATGATTTAATAATATCGATGCGTCAATAAAAATCGATTCGCCTATATCTCTCCACCTCTTACAGAATGCGTAATCTTCGGACAAATAATGATCCGAATTAGGTTCATGTATTGTATCGAAAAAACTGTACAAGTTTTTCCTCATTAATAATATCTCCTCCTCGGAGTAACCAGTTAAAGTTTGGTATCCCCCATCAAAGTCTCCCTCGTAATGCAATTCTGGGTAAGACTCTTTCATTTTTTCTATAGTCTCTCTACTTATCATCATGAAACCAGTGCCAGCATCGGCAACTTCTGTAACTTTAGTATTTGGGAAAAAGCCTATTTTTTCGCTATTTACTAGGTTTATTACGTATCTTTCGCCTAAACTTTTAGTAGGGTAAGCTCCGCATACTACTGGAAGGTTATGATGTAGCAGTTTAAGGATGTCGTTCCCGTCAAACTGAATGTCAGCATCAATGAACATCAGGTGAGTGCAGTCTGAAGCCATAAACTTTGACACTAAATGGTTTCGACCTCTCGGTATTAAGCTCTCTCCACCAGCTAATTCAATGTGACAGTTTATTTTATTTTGAAAACAAGAAACTAAAAAATTAAGAAGACTTTGGGTGAATTCTTGAGTAACCATACCTCCATAGCAAGGGGTTGCTATAAAGATACTTTTTGTGGTCATCTCTTCTGCCGTTAGAGGTAGGTATTTTGTTTTACTCATGACTGCCAGCTTTTATTTTTTTCCTGAGTTAAGGTTTTAGAAATGGTTCCCTCTCCTATCTTAACAAAGTCAAGATAAGACTGTAGCCAATATACTCCTGTTTCAGTCCAACACAACACCATTTCTTATCTTTAAAAGATAATGTCTTTTGACGGGTGCTTTCGGCGTGCAATACGCCTAGTTCACAAGCAGTATATTTTTTAATATATGTCTCTGTAAGTAAGCAGCGGGACTTATTTTTTGGACTGCCAGCTTTTTTCCTTGAGAAAGGATTAGTTTCTGGTTTACATCTAATCTCTAACGCCGTGCGCTCCCGAAGTAACGTGGAGATTGTTAATCTCGCTTGATTAGAGCCTTTTTACGGGCTTGAGGTGAACTTATCTAGTTACCGCACTATTTCGCTGCATTACAAAGATCGTTGATGTACTTCTACTATCTTTATTTTTTTTGGTCAATTTAAAAAAATAACATTGACTTTAATTAACAAAAACTTAAGTATTGGCTCAACATGAATAACCCAAACAATAACTCAGGTAAGAAGGTTAAAAAGAAGGTTGGCAGAAAGCCAGTAAAAGTCGAGTGGCCCGATGGGGAATTTACAGCTAAAGACGTTGAGAAGAATTTTAGCGGTAAGATTTCGCGGGTTTCGATTCATGCCAAGATTAAACAGGCTAAGAAAAACCGAGAGATTATTTTTCTGAGAGAAGATCAGCCTCACTTGGGACGACCTTGCGCGGTTTATAAAAAAGCTTAGAGGTAAACGACACCCCAAACAAAGATTCCATTGAAAAGTCCAGTCTTGCACTGGTAACAATTTAGAGGTAAACGACACAAGTACGCCCTTCGATTTAGAGGTAAGCGACACACAGAAGCTCTTGGGACTTAACTTGTATGGGTCTTGCACTGGTAACAATTTAGAGGTAAACGGCACTTAGGCAGTCCGCGTGATTAATGAAAAATCAATTTGAAAATTCTGGAGCAGGTTCTCACTGGAATATAAAAAGGGTAATCGAATCGAATGCCTTTAAAGGTGTGAAGAATTTTGATGACCTGCAAAAAAATATTGCACAAATTGAAAGCACTGTAACAAAAGGCTCTGCTTGGGAGATTTTCAGGAAATTCTATATGACCCAAGTAAGAGGGGTTGAACATTTTTGGTATAGCGATCAAATTCCAATTGAAGTATTAAATAAATTAAAAATTCCCGCTGACGATAAAGGGATTGATTGTGCGTATTACGACGTAGACGGCACTTTGGTAGCTGGACAAGATAAGTTTAGATCAAATTCTAAAGATAAAATAACTTGGTGTTCATTAGCTACTTTTTTTGGACTTGCTGAATACGCGCCTCATCGGAGTATTTTTACAAGCGGCAATGGGGTTAGTAGCGTCCTAAACACGAAAGACAGATGGAGCCTTACTGACAATTTTAGCAAAGTAACGAAAGGGCAATGGCTTTCTATCTATGATTGGCTGATAGGCGGGAGAAGGATTAAAACCCCGAAGTTAGAGAATCGCCCCCACCAGACGAAAGCAATTAACTCTAATGTTAAAATGTTTAATTCTGGCTATGATAGATTAACAAATATTCTTCCCTGTGGGGCAGGTAAAACAGCTATCGCAATTAAGACTCTCACGAAATTAAATCCTAAAGTTGCTGTTTTGTATTTTCCTAGCGTTGGATTAGTAGATCAAACTCAAAAGGAGTTTGTTAAGCATCACCTTACAACGCTGTATAATTATTTTTCTGTTACTCACGATACAACAGTGACAGCCGATATGGAGCTATATAATGACGTTGCTTATGATTGTGATTTTCCCGTAACAACAAAACCTGACGAGTTAAAATCTAAAATAGATGAAGCTCTTTCTAAAGATAAACGTGTTTTAATATTTTCAACCTATCAATCTGCCGATGTGGTTACAGAGGCTTGCAAAAGAATATCTTTTGATCTTGGTATTTTTGATGAAGCGCACTGGACTGTTGGATCAAGAAGTAAACCTTATTCACAGGGTCTTTTTAATTCTAATGTTAAAATAAGCAAAAGACTCTTTTTAACCGCTACTCCTACGTGGAACCAAGGCTGTCCAACGCTTTTTAATTCTATGGATAACACGGAACTATATGGAGAAAGAAATGTTACCATGAATTTCAGGGAGGCAATTGATCAAGGTATTATTTGCGATTACGAATTAATTACCTCTGAAGTAGAGTCTGAAAATATAAATAGGGAATTAATAAATACTAGCAAAGTGCCTATCGATGGCAAGCTTGAACGGTCTAGGCTTGTTTCTGACTGCCTTTCTCTAAAAAAGGCTATGGATCAATTTGGCTTTAGTAAAACTTTTGTATTCTATAACAGAAACGATCCTGCTAAAGATTTTCGTAATCTTTTTGAGAAGATGAACCCAGAGGTGGAATGTTTTTATCTAGACTCAAAGACTAAATCTCACAAAAGAAAATTAATACTTAAGAGTTTTAGTGATGCGAAAAAGGCTATTTTAGTGAATGTGAACGTTGTCAGCGAGGGGATTGATTGTCCAAATGTTGATTGTGTGTTTTTTGCTCAACCAAAAAAATCTGCTCGTATAATTACCCAAGCGGTAGGTCGCCCCTTAAGACCTTACCCTAATAAAAACAAGGCTTACATTCTAATCTCAACTTACGTACAAAAAACTGATGAAGAAGATATTTCTGAAGCTTTACACGAGTCGAAGTATCAAGTAATTGGCGATGTTGCGGTGGCTCTTGCTCAATACGATGAACAATGGAGAGAGCTATTGCAGCAAGTAATTAGAGAATCTGCTATTGGCCCAAGAGAAACAGATGACGGCGGCGATACTGAAATTAATTTTCCTCAGTTAAGATACTTTGATGTTAAAAGCTCTTTACTTTTGCGGTCTATACTTAGCGTTATACCAACTCACAGGGTTAATTTCGATAGACTGCAAGAAATATATGAGAGAGAAGGCAACTGGCGTTCCTTGACAGGCACAGATTGGAAAAAAAATCACACAAAATCTTTAGTAACCTTTATTGGTAACTTAAGAAACAGAGGTAAAGCGGAGTCAAGTTTATACCATCCTTATTACAATTGGTTATTAGAAAACAATTTCCCTCTCAGTACAGAAATGACCCCAGAGTATTATAACGATTATTTTTTCATGTCTGTTCACGGCGAGATAGTTGAAGCTCTGAAAACAGTTAATAAATTTTCTGAATTTGATAAAGGTTTAAAGGATAGAATATATCGGATGCGATCAGAAAAATTTAAAAATAAATTCCATACTAAAAAACATGATAAAATACTTGATGATTTAATTGGTAAAAATTACTCTAGGAATTACAGGATTTCTCAAAATATAGAATGTGTCAAAAATAACCCGAATTCCTCGAAGTCGAAAAAAATTATAAGCGGATGGAGATGCAAGCTTGAAAGTTGCAGCGACGAAAAGCGAGCTATGATAAAAAAGATTTTCAAACAGTTAGGCATTAAAGAAAAGCTTCCTTCCCACGAAGAAAATCTTCTCAAAAAAATATCAGAATGGAAAAAGTTAAAAGACGACCCAAACAATAAAAAGTTTTCCGATGGAACAGATATCGCTCTTTGGGTTACGACTAACTCAAATACAAAATATAGAAACAGGCATTCCGCAAGAGTTAAAAAAGCGTTTAAGGATGCGGGTTTTATCACTGATCGCAAGGAAGAAAAAACTAAAAAAGCTATTGAGGGAATCAAGAGGTTAAAATATTACGAGGATAAAGATGGAAATCTAAACGCAAAAAATCTTCCCCAAAAAGACGCTAACTTTTTACATGCGCTTGACGCGTTAAGAAGAAATATTGAGAGCGGTAGACGGCAACCTACCCCCTACGCTAAGGAAGTTCTTTCAGAAGCGGCAAAGCAACTTAAAACTTTTGGGTGTCCTGAAACATTTCCGCGAATAAAACAAGTAAAACAAGTTAGCAAAGCTGGTACGGTTTCTAGATCATACGCATTTAACGTTACGTTTAAGAGTATTACGAAAACTTACGCTTGCCAAGACGTACAAGAACTTGAAAGAAGAAGAAGCCTAGTCTTAAAAGCTAAAGGACATATAGCTTTTCCGAGAAGAGCACCCGCAAATAAAGGACTTAAAAAGAGGTAAACGACACTAAACCCGTGTACACCGCAAAAGCGGAACAGTTTTGCACTGGTAACAATTTAGAGGTAAACGACACAGGTGCGAAGTGAGGAAAGCGATGTTAAATAAATCAAGATTAACGTGGGAGCAGTACGCCTTAAAGCTGGCGTTAACTGCTTCAGAAAGAAGCGAAGACCCGTATAAAAAAGTAGGGGCTTGTGCTTTGTCTCACGATAACATGGTTTTATCATTGGGTTACAATGGTTTGGCTAGTGGCAAAACGCCTTCTCACACAAACTTCTGGGAAGATAGAGATGCTAGAAGGCCGTATATGATTCACGCTGAAGCAAATTGCTTGTCACTTTTCAGAAAAGGCGAGGCTAGACTTTTAGCTGTAACATTGCTACCATGTTCTAGTTGCGCGTCTATGATAGCAGCATACGACATCCCTTTAGTCGTTTACAACGAAGACTATGAACGAGACAAAGCAGCCAAAGAGATTTTCAACTTTTATAATATAAAACTATTAAAAATAGATGAACTTTAAATTTCAAAAAATTAATCCAGAAGCTAAAGCACCTGAAAGAGCAAACGATCTTGACGCGGGGTATGACTTGTCATGTCTTGAAGATTTTGAAATTTATCCATTTGAGAGAGCTTTAGTTAAGACGGGAATTAAAGTCCAATTAGGCAGAGAGATGTATGGAAGAATCGCTCCCCGAAGCGGATTAGCCTTTAAGAAGGGAATCGATGTTTTGGCTGGCGTAGTGGACGCTGGTTACACTGGAGAGCTAGGAGTAGTGTTAATCAATCTTTCTGATGAGATTGTAAAATTCCAGAAACACGACAGAATCGCGCAGCTAATAATTGAAAAATGCTATGACGTTAACTGGATTGAAGTAGAAGAAATAAAAGACACAGAAAGAGGCGAGGGAGGCTTTGGAAGCTCTGATGCGCCCTCACTAAGCGATAGACGAGCCGTAGAAATTACAAGCTTTGATGATCCAGCATGATTGCAGACTGCCTAGAAATTTCAGTTTATAATTTTTTAATTTTAGTTATTTGGTTTAATACAAATGCTTTTGTGGAATACTGTTATATTTTAAATATAGAGAAATTCACCAAAGCCGAAGAGTTCACGAACTTCAATATTGACAACAATATTTCTCTGCACTATACTGGTTTTTTACAGTTAAATTATGATAATTTTTTCACTAGGTTAATATCGTGTCCAATTTGCTTATGTTTCTGGCTTAATATTTTTTATTTATTAAAACACCAAGACCTTTTAACCTTTGCTTCTTCATTCTGTTTGAGTTTATTTTTATTTTATGGCTTTTCATTAATCTATAAGAAGACAAATGCATAACCTTGAGCACACATTCAATAACAAAGAACAGTTCTACAGAACTATCTCAAGTAATCATCCATTTCCAAAATTAAAAGAACTAGATTTTTATAAGAAGCTGGGTGATTGCATAAGAGCATCCTCGAAACCATGTTGCGTAGCACAAAGCCTAAAAGACTCTTGCGAAAAGATATACTATAATATCATAAACGAATTAGATGAAGATCAAATTTTAAAAATAAAACATATTTGCCAATCTAATAAACTAAAATTTATTTTTAATTTGAGTCAAGCGGATCAAGAGAAAGGAGAATATAATTCCTATGAAATTAAATAAGGAAGACCTTTTATACAATAAAAAAATGATCGGAAGAAAAGTTCTCGTGCTAGACCCTTTAAAAGAATGGAAAGGCGTCGTACTTAACGTCGTAGACGAAGAAACTTTTGAAGTTGAGAACGTAAAAACAAAAAAGCTAGAGAATGTAGACATGTTCAAAATCAGAACCTTAGAAGATGAGTGACTTAAAAGTATACGAAGAAATGACCATAGGCGTGGTCGGGGCTGGTTTTGTAGGTAAAGCCACAAGCTCATTCAGTGGGAGCAATATTAATTCTTTAATCTATGACCTAGAAAAAGAAAAGTGCAGCCCTGAAGTTTCGCAGCTTTCCGATTTAAAAGAATGCGATTTAGTTTTTGTCTGCCTACCCACACCCATGAACGAGGACGGAACTTGTCACACTAAAATTATAGAAGATTGCATTTCTGATTTACAAGAGGCTGGGATAGATAAAGAAGACGTAATTGTAAGATCGACTGTCCCTGTTGGTTTTTGCGAGTTAAACCAAGTTCATCACATGCCAGAGTTTCTAACGGAGCGAAATTGGCAAAACGATTTCAAAGAGTGCGAGTTAAGATTATTCGGTGTTGCGTCCTTTAAGGAGTATGGCGTTTCTGTTCTAAACCACCCAACGATTAATAAAGTTAGAAATTTGTTAGAGCTAGCTAAAAAAGACGGCGTAATAGAAAGCAAAGAGATAGAGTTTTGCACCTGCGATCTCGCGGAAGCAACAAAACAAGTAAGAAATTGTTTTTTAGCCGTAAAGACTTCTTTCTTTAACGAAATGGCTGCTTTCTGCAAAGCTAGTGAAATAACTTACTCTAGTCTAGAGAAGCTCGTCAAATACGATAAGAGGATAGGAAGCACTCACACTTCTGTTCCTGGTAAAGATGGACATAGGGGATTCGGTGGTACTTGTTTTCCCAAGGATATATCTTCCTTTATTAAGCAGTTTGAGGCGAAAAACGTCGAATGTTTGATTATGAAAGCTGCTCAAGAAAGAAATGATAACATAGATCGTCCAGAAAAAGACTGGAAAAACGACAAAGGTAGGGCGGTTATTTAAGTTCTTTTATCTATATTTTAGGTGTAATATTATTTGTAAATATTATGCCTATCCCTAAAAGGAAAGATCAAGAGAATAAAGACTCCTTCATTTCTCGCTGCATGAGTAATGAAGTTATGGTATCTGAATTCTCAAATTCAAAGCAAAGATATGCCGTTTGCATGTCTCAATTTACTCAAGCTAAAAAGGTAAATAAAGACGCAACAGCAGAAGACTTTGATGTGTTAAAGCATAAAGGTTATTTTTTGTTTTGAGCTATAGACATTTAAAATTAAATGATTTTGATATAGAGGTCGGGATTAAAAAAGTAATTATTCACGACCCAGAAGGAGTCTGCAATGATGACGAAGCTACGAAGATTGTTTCCTATTTAAGAAACGAAGGCTTTATAGAGTCATTGACTATACATTGCGAAATTATAGTTGACGAATAGCCTTCAGTTGGCCTATAAGACTCAAAGTATTTTCACACCTAATGTAGTCTGCCTTCACCGTCATTGGATAATTCAATTGGGTATCAAGACGGACTCCCTCAACTCTCCAGTCTGGCTCTACAAAATCGTAAAAATAATCCCAAAGCTTCTTTTCATTGAGGGACTTATAAATATTATCCCAATCATTTTTTGGGCTTTCTATTACATTACAGAAGTCTAAATCCTCTTTACTTTTCATAGTTAAGTACCTAACAAAAAGACCCTCAGAAGGGGGCGTAGAAACTAGGTATGAAACTAAAATTAAATTCACACTAATTATTACACTAAAAATGTGTAATATTATTACAGTTATGGCCAATAAAATCACTCTAGAAGACAGAAAAATTTTTCATGAGAACGTGGCTTCTAGCTGGGTAGATTGGAGCACTAGCCTTAGAAACTTTAAAGACTATATAGAGTCTATGGAAAAAGACTGTGACGTAGACGAGCACGAGATAGCGGTAGAGATACGCAGATGTTCAGAATTATGATTAACTAAAAATATAGACCCCAAAGGTATTTCCGCTAGTTTTTGCAACTGGAGAGATGAGTATAGCGAGCGTTAGTTTTTTGTTGTTTTTCGCCAATAAAAAAAGTATTGTAAATAAAAGGCATTTTATGAAAGAAGAAATTGCAAAACCTTTAAGGGAGAGACTTAAATTTTCCCACTATGTCTTATTTTGGTGCGATAGAGAATTAGAAAAAAATAATAAAGACTTGTTCAGGCTTATGGCAAGTGGTTCCTCAGATAAAGAAAAGTTTATTGAAATAAAGAAGAAGCTAAAATACATCCACTCCAAAGCTAACTTTGAGAAAAAAGAAATAGTTTTAGTTGAAAAAGCTTTAAGTAAATCTAGTTAATGAAGCCAGAAAAGCAAAAACTTTTAAATAATCTAGAAAATAATACTTTTTGTAGAGTTAAGAGGTCAAGCCTTCATGGCGTTGGCTTGTTTGCCATTAGAGATATAGATGAAGGAGTAGACCCCTTTGTGAAAGTTAACCCCGTAGGCCCATTGATAATAGAGTTAAGCGAAAAAGAACTAGAAACCTTGTCGGACGAAGCAAGAAGCTATGTCAAAGATTTTTTCGCGAAAGATGAAAGCGGTAAATACCCAGTATTATGCAATGGAATGAACGCCCTAGACATAACTTTTTTCTTAAATCATTCCAATAACCCTAATGTTACGGCTGATGATGATTACGTTGGTCTTGACACGTACTCGCCCTATAAAACTATCAAAAAAATAAAAAAGGGAGAAGAGTTGACTCAAAACTATAAAGAAATGTTTAAAGACCTTAAGCAGTTTGGTATAAATGAGCAATCGTAAATACAATTTTGAGTTTACTAACACAAAAGGAGTTGTGTATGAAATAGTGTTCAGAAAACCGCACAAAGCCTACGGAGACTATGTTGACGGCTTGTGCATAGACCCAGAAGAAGATAGCCCCAAAATATACATAAACCCTTACCTCACAAAAAAATCAGAGTTAAACACTTGTATACATGAGATAGCTCACGCTTTTTTTTGGGACAAGTCTGAAACCGACATAAAAAGATTTGCCGATGTTTGTAGTAACTTTTTATATCAAAATGGATGGAGGCTACAGAAAAGAAACTTTCCCTCACCTCAAAGAAGAAAAAAGAAATGATGACCGACAAAGAGAAAGCCATGCAATTAGTTAATCAACTTATTGAAAACGCGGAAGCAGAAGACCAAAAGCATAAAGTCGCCTCAATAAAAGCTAATAAGGCGCAGAGAGCGGTTGGTGAAAGTTTTAGTCTTTTTCATTTAAAAGTACTTAGAGATTTAATTAAAAAGCTTGAAGATGTGTAAATATAAAATTTATTACAAAGGAAAGCTTTCCCATGAAGTGGAAGCTTTAGATAGACTACAAGCTATTAAAAAAGCCAAACGTTGGTTTTACGATAGAATTTCTTCAGGTAAGTTCGAAGGTAAAGCTAGATTGATGTTAAAAGTAGACGACCCCAACGAAGAGGGAGAGTTTATGCCAGAGTTTAATACGCATCTCGCAGAAAATAATTTTTTCTTAAAAAAAGATGCGGAAAGAATCCTAAACCAATCAAACGGCATTTTAAGATACCCAACGAAGAAAGAAACAGAAGCCTCTTCCGCAAAAGTAGGCCAACTTACTCAGTTCGTAAGAACCAAAAGAAATAGAAGGATTCCACAAAAAGTAAAGGGAGTTCCTTATCTATATAAAAATTACGGCACATACTTTTACAATATAACATCTCAAAACCAAAAAACATCTGGCACTATATGGAGAAAAGGTGCTCGCGTAAATGTAGAAAGTAACCCAAGGTGGGAGGGTGACGGAAGAAAAGTTTGGAACAGTAAATCTATAAAAGAAAATCCACCCTGCATAAAAAAAGGCACTGTAGTAGAAAGGCATAAAAGCAAACTTTTAAAACTAGAGGCTTGCAATCCATATCAAGCTGTTTGTGAAATCTTAGACAAAAGATTGTACATGTTAGATAAATCTAGAGACAAAGAGATTAAATTTCAGAGATTAAAAGACTCAAGGTTAGAGTTTGAGTTGAGGGACGTTCTTTCTTTTTTTCCAGCATTTAAGAATATGCAAACGTCCCCCATCCTAAAAGACGGTTTAAAAATTATAAATAATAAAATCTTTTACAATAGAGAGTGGCTTAGAAGAAAAATAAACCACGAGCAAGACGAGCTATTAAAGATATTAAGAAGTCATTTAAAATAGTTCTTGTAAATTTTTTATAATTTAATTAATATTTTTGTATGAGCGAAAGTTTTTGGGCAAGCCAAGATAGCAAAACCGTTGATGAAACGGGAGCTAAAATAAAGCAGACTAAAAGCAAGGAAGATAGAACCGCTAATTACAGAGAATGGCGTTGGAACTGTACCAATTCAGGATATGTCACAGATGTGGATCATGTAGAATGGAGAGTGGTAAACGGCGTACTTAAACCAGTTGCCTTGTTCGAATTAACTAGAGTAGACAGAGATATAGTTCCGCACCAAAATTATTTAAATTCTATAATAGATCGTTTTATCAAGCGAGACGGTCAAGGTAAAATGATAAAACAGCTAGGTGAAAAACTAGAGGCTCCAGTATTTATAGTAGCGTTTCTCAAAGACCTTTCTACGTTTTTCGTTTACAACCTTTCCCATCCAAAGAAAACTAAAAATAATGGCTGGTGGATTTTGCCTCAAAACAAATATAAAGACTGGTTAAAATCTCTAGGTAAAAAAGCCGCTATCTCTGAAGTAAAAACTGAAAATAATTCTTGACGTTAATTTATAAAATAACTATTCTATAAAACATGAAGGACGAAATTTACAAAGCTTTAGAGTTAAAATACCTTGCTCAACAACAAGAAGCTTTAGCGACCTTAGAAATTTATTTTAATAACCCAGCGGGTATTGGCGAACACCCTCAAGTTATCGAAGAGATGGATAAACAAGTAGCTATTGCCGCCGAAGCAGAAGATAAGCTGGCTTATTTGAAGAATCATTTATCAGGATACAAAACTTCTAAATGAACGTAATTGCTAAATATATTCCCAAGAAAAAGTCTATACAAATAAAAGGCTTTAAGGAAGGATACGCTAGAAATAAAAAGCAAAGACTGAAAAAAAGTCACGCTTTTAGCATGACTTTCGAGAGGATTGAAAATGCTGGGTGGCTTAAAGGTGCGGTTGATTTAAATGAGGTTAATAGCTTGGAGCAAAAAAAATCTCCAAGACCAAAATGGAAACAGCAAGTGTATATAGATAATTGCAAGGAAAATGGTTTTAGACTCTTTGATTTAAGAACTAAGAAGGTAATCCCAAGGCAATATCATTTAAAACTTTTCCTAGAAGGAAATAAAATTTTTGTTCTTTAAAATAATTTTGCTGCTCGACG